>Ga0134126_10000034_pt1 | contig 172145 bp, 143 predicted proteins | sample KB31752_FD_96881 | JGI IMG/M metagenome (GOLD analysis project Ga0134126, IMG submission 96881) | Terrestrial soil microbial communities with excess Nitrogen fertilizer from Kellogg Biological Station, Michigan, USA - KB3-175-2 | ecosystem: Environmental > Terrestrial > Soil > Unclassified ...
GGCCACGCCCATTTCCGACAACCAACCCGTCAAGGTGCTGAATCCGGATGGGACGTTCTGGTCCTCGGACACACATTTCGCTGCGAAAGCCGATCCGTTGCGCTGGAGTCCCGCGATCCACGCGAACCAGGTCGGCTATTTGCCCGCTCTACCCAAGAAAGCCATGGTCGGTTTTTATCTGGGGAGCCTGGGCGAAATGGATACGGCTAATTTGAAACATTTTCAGATTGTCGATGCGGCCTCGGGCAAAAGCGTTTTCACGGGCAAGCTCGTTCCGCGCCGCGATTCCGGTTTTCCATTTCCATGCTATCAGGCCGTGCTCGAGGCTGATTTTTCCGATTTCAAAACGCCCGGTGAATATCGGCTCGAAGTTCCCGGGCTGGGCGCATCGTTTCCTTTTTTTGTTGATGATGGCGTCGCGGGGGCGTTCGCGCGCACTTACGCGCTCGGCATTTATCATCAACGCTGCGGCACGTCGAACGCGTTGCCGTTCACGCGATTTACTCACGCCGCCTGCCACACCGCGCCCGCGGAGGTTCCGACGATGTCGAGCCGATTTGATTTTGTGAATAAAACCCTCGCTGGCTATGCGTCGCCCGATAATAAAAATCCGGACCAAACGGCGCCGCCCTTGAAAAGCGTCGCGGCCAGTCTTTACCCGTTTGTCAACAAAGGCCCGGTGGACGTGCGCGGCGGGCATCACGATGCCGGTGATTACAGCAAGTACACCGAGGACAGCGCGTGGTTCATTCACTATCTGATTTTTGCCGCCGATAATTTTCCCGGCGCGGGCGAACTCGACAATCTCGGCGTGCCCGAGAGCGGCGATGGCAAAAGCGATTTGTTGGAGGAAGCCAAATGGGAGGCTGATTTCCTGGCCAAGATGCAGGACGCGGACGGCGGTTTTTATTTTCTGGTTTACCCGCGCGAACGCGAATACGAAATCGACGTGCTGCCCGATCACGGCGATCCGCAGGTGGTGTATCCCAAGACGACGTCCGTGACGGCTGCCGCTGTGGCTGCGCTGGCGCAATGCGCTTCGTCGCCGAGGTTCAAAAAGGAATTTCCCGAGGCCGCGGCGCTCTATCTTGAAAAAGCGAAAAAAGGCTGGGCCTTTCTTGAACGCGCCATCGCAAAATACGGCCAGGATGGCGCCTATCAGAAAATCACTCATTACGGCGATGATTCCATGCACAATGACGAGCTCGCCTGGGCCGCGTGCGAAATGTATCTCGCGACCGGCGACCACGCGTTCGCCGCCAAGCTCGCGGATTGGTTAAAACCATCCGATCCGGAAACGCGGTTCTGGGGTTGGTGGCGGATGTACGCCTGCTGGGGCAATGCCATTCGCGATTACGCGTTCGCCGCGCGCAGCGGACGCGTGAAGCGCGAGCAATTGGATCCGGACCTTCTCTCCGCCTGCGAAAATGAAATCATTGCCACGGCGGATGATCAATTGCGCCGCTCGCGCCAGAGCGCTTACGCGACGAGTTTTCCGAGCGAGACGAAAGCGACCATGACGGCAGGCTGGTATTTTTCGGGTGATGCCGCGTTTGAACTGGCCGTGGCGTGCCAGCTTGATTTTCCCCAGCTCAACGATCCGCGCCCAAAATATGTGGAAGCGATCCTCGGCAATTTGAATTACGCAGCCGGTTGCAATCCGGTCAACGTGACTTATATCACGGGCCTCGGTTGGAAACGCCAGCGCGACATTGTGGATCAATACGCCGAAAATGATCGGCGCGTTCTGCCGCCTTCGGGCATTCCGCTCGGTAACATCCAAGGCGGCTTCGGCTGGATGGAGCGTTACGGCAAGGAACTGGGCGAGTTGAGTTTTCCCGCCGACTCCGATCCAACCGCTCCTTATCCCATCTACGATCGCTGGGGCGACAGTTTCAACCTGACGCAGGAATTCGTGATCCCAAACCAGGCGCGCGCCCTCGCGTATTTGGCGTGGATCATGGGCCGCAGCCCGCTCAAGACTCAGCCGTGGCGAGCGGCGGCGGGCCGCATCGCGGGCCTGCCGGAGCGCGCGCGCACGGGAGAGAATGTCCGCGTCTCGGTTTCCGCTCCCGGAATAGATTTATCGCGCGCGCGAATCGTGTGGGAGGCGCGCGATCAGGAGCCGGATTTTGGCAAGACATTTTCATTCGCGCCAGAGCACAGCGGCGCGCAATGGCTCGAGGCGGAGGCGCAGTTGCCCGACGGCCGGCGTGTGTTTGCGGTCACAAATTTTGTTGCGCGATAGGAGCGCGGAATTCATTCCGCGTGTTTCGGAAGCGGCCGCGACGAGCAACTCGAGGAATGAATTTCGCGCTCCAATCGGTCATTTTTTCGCGCGAAAATCGCCCGCGCATGCATCCGAATTTAAAGGTGAAATTTTCCCGTTTTTTGGGTTACTTTTTCTCTTCCGAGGAGGGAATTCTTTTTCGTGGGGTCTTTCTCCCACCCCAGTGAGGTTGTTACCTCCTTTGTCGCCATGTCACGCGGGCGTACTGTTGCAACAGGAAATTTCGCGATGAAAAGATTGAAACAGAATAGTTGCGTGATTGTGACGGCGCCGCCGGTTTGTGGCGGGCGTCGCGGCTCTGAAGCAGCCATCACGGGGTTGGCGGTTGATCCTTTTCAAAGTTGATTTCTATGCCTAACAACGAATTGAACACTCTGGTTCTGCGCCGGTTCGAAGCGGCGCAGACTCTGGCCGGTCGTTTTTGTTTAAACCTGCATGTGGAACTCCAGCGTTTGCGCGCCAGTTGGCTCGCGGGCGGTGGCGCCGTGCTCAAGCGCAATTTTGATATTTTCGCCAGCGCGCTGCTCCTGATCCTGCTCGCGCCGGTCTTCCTGCTCATCGCCATTCTGGTCAAGATTGAGGATGGCGGGCCGATGTTCTTCCTGCAAACGCGGGTGGGCCAGTTTGGGCGCGAATTCAAGATGTACAAAATCCGCTCGATGTGTCTCGATGCCGAACAACGGCTCAAGGAAATCATCGAGAAAAATCATCACAAGGAAGGCGTGACCTTCAAGCTCAAGGATGACCCGCGAATCACGCGAGTCGGCAAATGGTTGCGCAAGTTTTCCTTGGATGAATTGCCGCAGCTTTATAACGTTCTCATCGGCGACATGTCGCTCGTCGGCCCGCGACCACCCTTGCCTCGCGAGGTTTCCAAGTATTCCCTGCAGCACCGCCGCCGCCTGGCCGTGAAGCCGGGCATTACCTGCATCTGGCAGATCAGCGGCCGTGCGGAAATCGATTTTTCCGGGCAAGTCCAGCTCGATGTCGATTACATCGAAAGCCAGGGCTTCTGGGTGGACGTCAAAATTCTCGCGAAGACGGTGCCAGCCGTCCTCTCGGGCAAGGGCGCGTGCTAATGAGCAAAGCACTCCTCATCTGCCCGTCGGAACGCCCGGCGGTGAATGAACTTTCACGGGTCCTCCCGCTCGCGGCCGCGCCGCTGATGGGTGAAAGCCTGCTGGAATACTGGCTTACCTACCTGGCGATGGGCGGCATCAAGGAAGTTCGCATCTTGGTCAATGATCGCCCGGAATGCATCCACAAAATCGCGGGCAACGGCGCGCGTTGGGGCCTCAAAGTGGAAATCACCACCGAGGTGCGCGAACTCACGGCCGCGCAGGCGCAAATCAAATACGCCGCGGAATTTCCCGCGTCCGCTCCCAACCGAATTTACGTTCTGGACCATTTTCCGGACGAGCCGGATGCGCCTATTTTCAATAGTTACACCGACCTGTTCGCCGGCTTGACACGCTGGATGCCAAAAGCGAGAACCGTGGACCGTGTCGGCATGCGCGAGGTTCAAGCTGGCATTTGGATTGGCCGCCACGCGCATGTTTCGCCCGAAGCGCAGCTCTGCGCGCCTTGCTGGATCGGCCAGCACGTTTACGTTGGGCCGAAATGCTTCATCGGGCCGCACGCGATCCTGGAAGATCGGTCCTTCGTGGAGGGCGGCGCTGAAATCGTCAACAGCCTCATTGGACCGGACACGTTCGTGGGAAAGCTCGCCGCGCTCCGGCACTCTTTCGCCTGGGGCGACACGCTGGTGAACTGGAAGAGCAATTCGATTACTCAGATCGCGGATGCATTTTTGATGTGCGCGTTGCGGCGGCAGGCGAATACCGGGAAATCCGCAAAATTCCTGTACCGCCTCTTTGACCTGCTCTTTACCGATCCAAAACCGGAAGTGGACCCATTGGAAACCATCAACCAACAGGGGAAACTGACATGAAATTCATCGTTCACGGAGATACCATCAATGTCAGCGACATTCGCGAGCTGGCAACCGCAACGGCGAATTCATTTCAATCGGAATTGAACGCCGCCCTTCCGGAAGGCGTGCGGCAAATCGATCTCGATCTGTCGCAAACCCAGTTTGTCGATTGCGGCGGCCTGGGCGCTTTGGTTGCTCTTTGGAAAAGAACCGGTCACGGCAACGGGACGGCGACCGTTCGCCTTCTGAATCCGCCGAAGCCGCTCCAGCGCATGGTCACGATGATGAAAATGGACGACGTTTTTCCCATGGCCACGACGGAGGCGGATGCCACGACTTCTGAGTACGCGATTTGCGCCACGCCAGCACATGCTTTGTCGGCTTAGAGTGTGTAACAAAATGGATCGCCTCCCACAGTCGGTAGGGCGCGTCGCTCCGCGCAAGAATCCTCATTTTATCGTGCGTTCCAGGCCCGCCGCGTAGGTCTGTGTTCCCGGAATTTTGAGGCATTCGCCCCATTGTTGGCGCCGCCGTTTTTCCCAAGACTTCTCACGTCCGCGACGTATGATTTTCAATACCTTTGCGTATTTCATTTTGTTCCTAGTACCGGCGGCGATTTTGTTTCGGCTGGTCCGGCCCGCGGCGCAACCGTGGGTGTGCATCACATTCGGAGCGTCGTTCTTTATCTTTTTTTCGCTGACGCAGGTGGGTGGCGCGTTCGGGGCCGCGTGCATCCTGATTTTCATCTGGGAAAGCATTTTCAGCCGCTTTTACAAGGAGCGTTCCATTTTCTGCATCATCGGCATCATCCAAACGATTATATTTTTATTCATTTTCAAATACTGGAATTTCTTCACCGGCCTCGCGTTTGGAGCGCCGCGACAGAACCCGTTCTATTGGGCCGGCGCATTTTTGCCGCTGGGCATTTCTTTTTTTACGTTCGAATTCATTCACTACGCCGTGGATCGATATCGCGGGACGACGCAATCGGGAAAATTCAGCGAATACATGGCATTCATTTTGTTTTTCCCGACCATGGTCGCGGGGCCGATCAAACGTTATCAAAACTTTCTGCCCTCCCTGCGCGCACCGAGCCTGGAATGGGCCGGAGACTGGCGCGTGGGCATGACCCGCATTCTGGTGGGCCTCGCCAAAAAATTCGCCATCGCCGATCTGATGACATCTTTCACCAGCCATTTGAACCACGCTGATATTGCGAAGGCTCAACGCTGGGTGCTTCCGATCTGGATTCTCGCCTATGGCATAAAAATCTACTTCGATTTTTCGGCCTACTCGGACATCGCCATCGGCTCCGCGCGCCTGTTCGGCATGAAAGTGCCGGAAAATTTCGATTGGCCTTACGCGCGGACGAACATCGCCGAGTTCTGGAAACATTGGCACATTTCGCTGTATCGCTGGCTGCTCGATTACGTGTTCATCCCGCTAGGCGGCTCGCGCTGCAAACCGCCGCGCATCCTCGTGAACCTGATGCTCACGATGTTCCTGAGCGGACTGTGGCATGGCGCAGGATTGAATTTCGCGGTCTGGGGGCTCTGGCATGGCGTGCTGCTGGCGGTTCACCGCGCCTGGCGGAAATCCCGCCCTCCCCGCACTTCGCCGCCGACTGTCATCGGAACTTTCGCTGCCTGGGCGCTCACTTTTGTGACGGCAAACCTCGGGTGGGCCTTTTTCTGCATGGACCTCCCGACCGCCGCCTTTTTCCTGAGGCGCCTGTTTGGCGGCTAATCGCTTATGAACGACCTGGAACAACCCAAAATAGCTGTCGAACCAAGGCCTGCGCCTCACCCGCCGCAGTTCGACATCGCGAAAATCGCGTCCATTTTTTCGTGGATTAAAAATTTCTTCGACTATCTCAGCGCCAGCGCGGAAGAACCGCCTCCGGGCGCTGAGTTTCTGGCATCGCCGTGGTTTCTGGGACTTTGGTGGGGCGTGGCGATTGGCTTGATCCTGCTGTTCTGCGGCCAGACCTCGAAATTTATTTACATCGATTTCTGAGATGAAAAAACGCCTGTTCATCCCAATCGCAATCGCCCTCATCATCCTGCTCGGATACAACATCGCGATTGAGTTCGCGGCGAAAACAACCTATCGCCAGCATCTCCTCGCCACCATCAATTCACTGCCGCCTTCGACCGATTGCCTGTTCCTCGGCAATTCGCTCATGGAAGCGGGGGGCAACGTCAAGGCGTTTGAATCCGGCTGGTCGCAGCCCAATTCCTCGCCATCCGCCGTCAACCTCGGTCTGGGAGCGACCACGCCGGTGGAACATTACCTGATTCTGAAGCACGCGCTGGAGCAACCGGTCCACATCAAATATGTGATTTATGGCTTCTTCGACGATCAACTGAATGCCGCGCCGGAGGGCGCCTGGCAGGACCTGATTGGCAACCGCGCCTTCTCCTATTATTTCCCGAAGGAGGCGGCCGCGTTTTACACGCCGAACTCGCGCATTGGCGAGTGGCGGCTGGAATGGACCAGGCGCGTGCCGATGCTCGCCGAACGCTCCTCGCTCTGGGACCGCGTGGAATTGTTCCGGCGCCAACTCGCGGATATCGGCATGCCGAAAGAAAAGGTGAACCGCTTCGGGCGCGTGGCGGATTTCAATGCCCTGGAGGCGAAGGATGTGCCGAGCTTTTTCGCGCGATGCGACGCCATCGTTCGCGGGCAAAAGGGATTTTCGCGCCCGGTTCAGGCCATGATCGACCTCGCACATCAACACGGCGCGAAATTTTATTTCGTGGAAATGCCGATGTCGCCACGGCATCTCAACACGTTTTATTCATTGCACATTTGGGCAGAAATGCGGTCGCACTTGCAGGAACTCGCGCGCGAACAAAACACGACCTACATCACCGCCAGTGATTGGGTGACGGATGGCAAAGACTTCGAGGACACGGTGCATCTTAACGACCAGGGCGCGCTCGTTTTCAGCACGCGGTTGGGCGCGACGCTGTCGCAAATTGATTTTGGGAGGCCGAATAATCTTGTTGCGTCGGCGAAAAAATAATGTGCCGGCCCGAACTTGCCCCGGAGCATCGATTCGGCAAAACACTTGAAGATTACTTTTGAAATCGTGGTTGCAGTTTTCCCTTTTTTCGTCATTCGCCTTTCACGGGGGGGCGGATGACGAAAAGTGGATTTGTTTGGATCGTTACCCAGGGTTGCGGCTGCTGCGCAGTCTTACCCTGGGCTACCATCTGACGCTCCCGCGGAGCTTTAGTTAGTTCAATGGCATTCCACCCCGCGCCAGATCGGCAAATGAAATGACCTGGATGTCTTTTTGGGAGGCCAGGTATTCCGCGGTTTCATGCAAGCGTTCGATGAACTGTTCGTTCGGATTGCCTTCAGGAAAATACTCCCACCAATGCGTCACCAACACCGTAACGTTGCGGCTCTGCACGGCGCGGGCAATTTCATCGAGCATCGTTCCAAAATTCCGCTGGGCCGACAGGAGACAGCCCGGATGCGATAGCAGCAATGCGCCGCCCGCGTGCCAGTGCGCGGCATGGCGCAGTTTCTTGGCGGCATATTTGGGCCACCACGCCATGGGCAAACGCTCCAGTTCAAACCATCCACTCGAAATCACCGGAAACCGCTTCGCGACTTCGCGATAACTCTCGCGCGACAGCTTGTCGTGTGGCGCGACAAAGGCTGCCGGACGCAGAAATCCGGACTGGCTGAGCATTTGCGAGCCCTGCTCCAATCGTGCCGATATGTCCGCAGTTGATTTTCGGTCGAATTCGAAACATTCGTGATGACAGCCGTGTTGCGCGACGTGGAAACCGCTGTTTTCGCGAAGATAGTTGACAAGCTTTGCATTATTGGCGATGGGAACCGTTGCGGAGCGCGTGCCGTTTTTTGCAAACAAAAACCCTTCCGTTTTCCCGTCTGGAGTGAGCGCATTCGTCGCCACGTCCGGAATGACCGCGAGATTCACGGGCAGCCCGCGGTCCAGGAATGGCCGATAGAGCCGTTCCAGGCATTCAACGGGTGTTAACGCATTCGTGTCGTCGTCGCGCAGGATCACGTATCGCATTTTTTTCCTCGATCAACTCTTCGTAGAGGGATTTCATCCGGGCGGCGAGCGCGCTGATATTGTATTGGTTGCGCACTTCGTCGCTTCCGCGTTTCAGCACCCGCCGGGCGGATTCGGATTTTAACAATGCCTGGGCCAGCGGCTGATGAAATGTTTCCGGCTTGTCCAGGTCGAACAGCCATCCGTTCTGGCCGTCACGCACGAGTGTGGAGGCGCCGGAAGTTCGCGTGGACAAAACCATGGTGCCGGTGGCCCACGCTTCAAGAACCACCAGGCCGAATGTCTCAGACTTTGATGGCAACAACAAAACGTCCGCCGCCTGCAGCAGTCCGATGAGGCGCGGATCGTTCGGCGGCAGACCGCCCGTCACTAGGACGCGTTCCTGCAAGCCAAGTGTCTTGATTTTTTTTTCCATTTCGTTTCCGTACGCTTCATCAGTACACGCGCCCGCCAGCACCATTATGGCGCTCGGATGTTTTCGAAAAATTTCGGGTCCCTGCTCGACCAGCCAGCCCTGGTTCTTCACGGAGTCGATGCGCCCCAGGCTCAACAGGACCTGTTTGCCGCGAATTTGAGGAAATGCGTCGAGTGCCTGCTCCCGATGGTCCCGCTCATAAATTTCCAGTGGCACGCCGTGCGGCTGGACCACGACGCGTTTCCCGGGATATTGTTCGCGCAGCAATCGCGCTTCGTTTTCATTGCACGTGATGATGGCATCCGCTTCGGGCAATAACCGGCGCGACTTTAGAACCAGGCCAAAAACTTTTCCCCATTCCCAGCCGCCGATGGGCTGGTTCAACTCCTGTTTGACTTGCGGCGGCAAATCCAGCACGCCGCCATGGATCGTCACCACCAACGGGATGCCGCGCATCTTTGCCACGACGCGGCCGACAGCCCCGATTCGCCCCAGCGCGTGTGAATGCACAATCGAAATGTTTTTCTCACACAACAATCGCGGTCCAAGGTCGAGCGACATCAGGTTGCCGCCCACGGACACAATCTGCCGCCGGCGTTGCGCGGAAATGCCAGCAATGGGCGCGAACGCACGGAAGCGCTCGACGCGATGGCCGTCCGCCGCCAGCGGATCTTTCTCTGGTTTTTGTTTCAGCCGCGGACAGTACACGACCGATTCCACCTCATGCTCGCGCAAGCCGGCAAACAGCCTTTGCACGGCTGTTTCCGTCCCGCCCCATTGCGCCGGGTCGTATTTCCTGAGCAGATGAACGGTGCGCATATTTCAGGATTGAAATGAGGGATCGCTGTAGACGAAGGGGTCATCTGTGTCTCTCGGCGGTGGTTCCTCGAATTGGCGCGGTTCTTCCATGCGTCGCGCCTTCCTTTTGCATTTCCGCAGGTAACACAGGCTGGCCAGCACGCCGAGCATGATGTGGAACATGAAAAAAATGGGCGTCTGATGAAAGACCCATTCGGTCATGCTTTGGAACAGCGTTCCGCACATCCCGAAAAAGATTCCCACGCTGATGCGATGCATCGGGTCCGGCGTCCGTGGCCAGAGAAAACTGGCGCCCATCAGCAGCCAGCGCAGCCACAGGATCGCAAACAAGACCAACCCGCCGATGCCCATCTCTCCGGCGGTCAATGCCGGAAGGCTGTGCGCGGGCGCCGCTTGCGGGTCGTCAATGTTCCGTCCCGGCGGCACAATCTGGCTCGGTTTGTGGACCGTGTCTGGATAGGGAACGAAATGGAAGCCCAGCTTCGGGCCGTATCTGTTACTCACCCAAAAGGACCAATTGTTCAGCCCGACTCCAAAAAATGAATCGTCCGCAATCGCGGCGGCGATCCGGATATAATAACCACGGTTCTGTTCGTGCTTCTTTCCGTATTCATTTTTCAGGCTGTCACTCTCGAACCGCGCGCCCACCGTTTTCCACGATTTCGCCAGCGCGCCACCGAGACCCGCCACGACCAAAAAAGTGATCAACACTTTTCGAAATGTGATGCGATACGAAATCGTGGCCACTGCCGTGGCGAAGAGCATCAGCATTATATCGACCAATCCGGCGCGCGAAATCGTGAGAATCACCCCCACAAAGGCGAGCGGCACTGCCATTGCAGCGAGCGCCTTCAAATATGCCGGCAATTTCGACGTCAGCATTGCCACACACACCGGCGCGGTTGTGCACAGAAACATCGAGACGCTGTTGGAATCGTCCAGGGTCCCGTAGATGCGATTCACGCCATGGAGATATCGCTGCTGCAACGCCATGAACGCCTGGAAGCAAACCACCCCGCCCAGAGCGAAAAGGAACAATCGCAATTCCCGTTCGCTGCGGAGATATAAGGCCGTTGCCACAAACATCACCAACCCCCGGACCATTTTCGAAAGTTCGAACAAGCCGAAGATTTTGGGGTCTGACATTCCGACGCAAAGGGCCGCATACAAAAAAAACAAGATCATGAACCCAAGACTGGCCGGCCAAAACCACCGCTTTTCACCCCGTCGCGGCCGGATGAACGAGCTGGCCAGCAGGCTCAACGAAAGAACGTCCACGAAGGACACCTCATACCCGCACGTCGTGCCTCGATACCAATCCCTGCTTACAAAATTGACGTCGATGTATTCGGTGACCGGGGACAACGTGACCATCAGGAAGAACACCAGGTCACGGATGCGATACGACAAAGACGTCAGCAGGATCCCGCCCATCGTGGCACACACCAGCAATCCAAGTGCGATTAAATCTTTTTGTTCCATCGCGAAATGATTTGTCGCCAGGCTGCGGAAAGCCGCTACGCGTCACTGGTTGCCCGTTTGAGTTCAAGCTCGTTGAGAGCGCCGCGTTCCGCCCGCGGCCAATAGTCCGTGGTCCCTTTTTTTAATGAGGTGTAGGCCATGAAACTCGAGGCGAGTGCGGCGACAAATCCGGCCAGCGCCGAAGGAAAACACGCGATGCGCCGAAACCCGCTCAATGGCTTGAGACGTTTGAAGCGATGGCTCAGCAGCTCCGGATAAAGCCGCCAGAAGAATCGCGTGCGCCGGATGTGATCGCTGATCAGGCGTTTCAACCAGTTCGGATCGCTTTTCTCTTTCTCGCTCAGCGCCTCGGCCAATTTCATCCGTTTGGCGGTGGGCAGCGTTTTCAAATATTTGTCCACCAGCACATGCACGATCGTCTGGCCGATCATCTGCCGTTTTTGGTTCTTCAGCAGTCCCGCCGGCGAAATATACGCTTCAAAGGTATGGGCTGCGTCCGCCGCGGCCACGATGCGCCACGGCCAGACCTGGTGCATGAGAAAATCCGTGCACACCAGCGCCTTGATGAATCCGTCGTCACACGCGCAAAGGTCCTTCGGCAAATAAATGTTCCGCGCGACTTCGGCGCGGATGCAATAAAGCTGCCCGCAAAGCTGCGCGCCCGATGCGCCGGTCATTTGCGACGCGCCGAGCGACATTCGTTCCAGGAGCGTCTTGCGTTTTTTGAATGAAATATCCTTGCGCGGAAGGTCCACCGAAATGCTCGCCTCGGAATTTTTTTCGAGCGTATTCACCATGTTCCACAGCGTCTCGCGCGGATGAATCAGGATGTCCGCGTCCATGAGGAAAAGATATTTGGCGTCGCGGGCGGAAAATGAATGCACGTAGCGGTTCCAGGCGTTGATTTTTCCGCGCTGCGCGACGTTCATCACGCGGCAGGAAAAACCGGCCGAGTGCGGATGCTGCCGGCTCTGGGCCGCGAAAATATCCGCCACCACTTCCGGCGTGCGGTCCGTGCAGCCATTGGTGACGCAGATGATTTCGCAGCGCCGGCCCCGCCTGGCCAGTTCAGAAAACAGCGTCTGTTGAAACACCGATTCGAGCATCGTTCCGATGCCCTTTTCCTCGTTCCAGGCGATGATGCCGATGGAAACCAGGGGCGCAGGAGTTGTATTTTCTTTATTGGCCACGGACTCATCGTAGGCATGTCGCGCGGTCTTTGAAGTGGGCGAATACCCGATGCGCGGCGAGGAAACCGCCCCACGAACAGGGTCGCGGGCGGCAAACCCATGTCCCGGGCGGGAAATCCCCTATTTTGGAATCGTGGCAGGCGCGTCAAAATCACGATCATGAAACAAACGTGGTTCCAACGAGCCACTCTGCTGCTTTGCTCTTGCGCGCTTGTTTCGTTTGCGAACCAAGTCGCGCGCGCAGAGCTCACTTCCGCGCCGCAAAAGGGACTCGCTTCCTGGTATGGCGAGGAACATCGCGGCAAACTGATGGCCAATGGCCATCCATTTAATCCCGATAAATTCACCGCGGCGTCGTGGTTTTACCCGCTCGGCACGCGGGTCCGGGTAACGGTGTGCTCGCCGCATTTCGCGCCGCGGAGCGTGCTGGTGACGATCACGGATCGCGGGCCGGCGAAGACGCTCGTTCAGCAGGGGCGCGTAATTGATCTCGGGCGCGCGGCTTTCAAGAAAATTGCCGAACCGGATCTTGGGCTCGTGCAGGTGGTGGTGCAGCCGTTGCCATAGCTCTAAAGTCGTAGCGGAAAATTCGAGAGCTACCCACCCATGAGCTTGAACCCTCACCCCTGCCCTATGACTCGCTCGCTCCCGCTCGCTCGGCCCTCTCGGGCCTTTGCTCCGCAAATTCCTTTCGCCGCTTCCCAAGCGGCTCAAATCCCATCCGATGGGAGAGGGAGAAGTTGCTCCGGCGTCTCTCGTCCAATTGAGCCGCCGACATGTCATGATTCAGAGCTTCAAGGCGCGACTTTTTGAGAGTTCTCACGTCGGCTGTTGCGGTTTCTGGTTCATGGCGATTGCAGGCGGTAGAAAACGGAATCGTTGCTCAGGGGCAAGGTGAGGCTGAACATTGTGCCGGTAATGGACGCGGTGTTCGGCAGGGAAAACCAATTGCCGGCGGGCGTTGGCGATGTTTCCAGTTCTGAGGCGGCGCCGCTGAAGGGCCATTCGAGTTGCAGATTTGAACCGGAGATTGACGGGTGAATTACCAGTGGCGCGGCCATGCCGGCCAATGCGTCGGCGGCGGGCAAGAGATTTCCGTGCGAGTCAAACAGCGCCGTTGTGTTGAAGCCGGCTTCGTTCACTCCGCTGACCAACTGGTATTCCGCGCCCCAATAAAAGACACCGGTGCAAAGATGGTTCGGCACGCTCTTCACAATTCTCGCGAGCGCGGCGAGGAAGCTGACCTGGCCGTCCACGGTCGGCGCAAAACCGTACAGTTTATTCGTCCAGCTTCGCACGCTGTTTGTCCAGGGGAAGGCGCTTTCGGCTACGATCACCGGTTTGCCGTAGCGAACGGCGGCGTTGCTGAGGCAGGTGTTCAGATTCGTTAACGGGCCGTGAAAGAAGGGATAGTAGCTCTCGCCGATGATATCGTAGGGCACGCCTTGCGCGTTGAGATTGTCGAAAAACAATTTCGTTGTTGGCCAATCGCCACCGCGATCGATGTGGACGATGATTTTCGGCATCTTCACGCCGAGCGCATTCACGGCGTCCTGTATTCCCTGCACGGCGGATTTCATCAATTGCGCCAAATTCGGCCAGCCGCTGGAACCAGAGATTTTTCCGGAGGGCCAGAGCATTCCGCCGGTGATTTCATTTCCCACCTGCACAAAATCGGGCATGGCGCCGGCGGCGGCGAAGGTTGCAATCGTGTTGCTGTTGTAGCTGCGCATCTGGGCCACGAGCTGCGCGAAATTTAAATTGGCCCAGGCTGAGGGCGTGGCCTGTTTCCCGGGATCGGCCCAGGTGTCGGAATAATGGAAATCGAGGCTGAATTGCAGGCCGGCGTTTTTGACGCGGACGGCCAGCGGCACGGTGTAATCGAGGTTGTTGCCGAAATTGTAGGGATCGGCAGCGGCCTGGTCCGCGCTGCTGGTCCAGAGGCGGAGGCGGATGCAATTGAAGCCGTGCTTTTTGAGGATTTGGAGGGCGTCTTCCGGCTGGCCGGCATCTTTATAGACGACGCTACGGGATTCGAAGAAGGCGAGGTCGGAAAAATCCGTGGCGGCGAGAAAATTGGTTTGGGCTTGGGCTGAGATTTGCAAGCACGCGAAAAGGAACGCGAGCACAAATTGTTTCCATCCCGCAAAGCCAGGCACTTCGTGCCCCTGAAACCCTGAGCGCCACCTCACCCCGTCCCTCTCCCCCACTTCGTGGCGGAGAGGGAGGCGAATTCCGCCTCTTGAAAAGAACCCCGTCATCGGCGCTCGCATGCTTTCGATTTTCGCGAGTATAATGGTTTTGCCTAGCCTCACAGATGTATGGTTGTCGAGCGCGGTGGTTCAGTCGGATTTTGTGGATAAAAATTTCAGGGCGGCTTCCATGCGGGAGCGCACGTGGAGCTTGTTATAGACGTGGCGCAGGTGCCAGCGGACGGTTCCGTCTGTGAGCCCGACGCGGGCGGCGATTTCCTTGTTAGGAAAGCCGTTGGCCAGGAGCTCCAGGATTTCCCGTTCGCGCGGTGAAAGGCCTTCCACTTCCGAAACGGACGTCGCCGGTTCGCGGAAGGAGGCGATCACTTTGCGGGCGATTTCGCGGGACATGGGCGCCCCGCCCTGGCGGACTTCGTGGATGGCGAAAATTAATTCCTCGGGCGTGCAGCGCTTGAGCAGGTAACCGCATGCGCCGGCGCGCAGCGCTTTGAAAATGCGTTCGGTGTCTTCGTAGACCGTGACCATGATGATTTGGACCGATGGCATCAGTTGTTTCAATTGCGCGGTGCATTCGATGCCGGAAATGTCGGGCAATTGGATGTCCATCAGCACGATGTCCGGCTGGCATTTGGGAATTTCCTTGAGCGCTTCGGAGGCGGTGGCGCAGACGTAAATGCATTTGCAGTCGGGATCGGTCTGGACGAATTCCATCAGGCTCTCGCGGATGACCCGGTTGTCTTCGACTATGGCGATCTTGGTCATAGAGTGGTTTTGAAAAAATTCCGGACTCTATACAGAGGCTTCGCCCCCGGAATCCAACCCTCACCCCTGCCCTCTCCCATCCGATGGGAGAGGGAGAAGTTGCTCCAGCGTCTCTCGTCGAATACAGCCGCTGATGCGTCGTGGTTCAGGCACCGAACACCACAACGTCGCGCGGCCGGGGTTCTTTCCGGAAATTTATTTTGGCAATTGTAGCACATCAATGCAGTGGCATTTCGAAAGAGACGACGGTGCCGGTGCCGGTCTTGCTGTTGATTTCAAATCGGCCGCCGAGTTTTTCCAAGCGCGTGCGCATGTTGGCGACGCCGTCCATTTCCTCGGTTTGCCCGCCGTCGGACCAGCCGCAGCCATTGTCGGAAATCGTCAGGCGCAGTTGGCGGCGTTGAACTCCGATGTTCAGACGCACTTCGGTGGCTTTTGAATGGCGCACGACATTCGTCAGCGCTTCCTTGAACGCGAGGAACAACTGATGGCGATGCCGCGAGTCGACCACGTGTTCATCCAAATCAAATGGGCCTTCAAAACGCAATCCGATGTTAGCCAAACCGAGGAAACGCTCGGCGTAAATGGAAAAATAACTGACCATGGACCCGAGCGAATTGTGCGTGGGATTCATGGCCCAGACGATTTCATCCAGGGCCGTGACCATTTGGCGCGCTTTGTCGCTCATTTGCTCCAGGTAAGCGCCGCGTTTTTCGGCGGGCGTGGAAACAGCCTGGGCGCGCACGCCGAGCATGGTTATTTCGGTGAGGCTCGAGCCGAGTTCATCGTGCAAATCCTGGGCGATGCGCCCGCGCTCCTGTTCCATGGCGTGCTGCTGCTCGATGCGTTGCCTCTCGCGGATTTCAAATTCCAACGCTGTCGTCCGCTGGGCGACTTTACGATGAAGCTGCGTGATCCACAGCACCGTCACGGCCAGCACGCAGGCGAGCGCGCCGAGTATGACTAATAATTTTTGCAGCGTCCACCAAGACGGCCGCGCCAATACCAGAACGTCCGATGCGGAGTTCAGCAGCAGCTCGAAGGACGTGACATTTTGATTCACGCTCTGGATCGCGTAAATGCCGGTCAACTCCAGCTTGCTGCCGGCCGGCATGTTCTGGAGGCGACTTTTTGCGGGCAACCGCGCAAGGAATGAGCGCAAGCCGACGCGCATTTCCAGTATTTGTCCGGCGGGCGTATCGCGCTGGTCGACGAGCACGGCTTGAATCCGGACCAGCGTGGAATCCAGGTCTGAGCGGGTCAAATCGTCCGGCGAGAGCGCTTTCGCCACGGGCAGCGCCGCGTGGCCGGTTTTGCGGACCACCGCCTCGCGCAACACTGGCGAGGCACGGCTCAGTTCGGGAAAGCCGACGGCTTCGACCATGTCCCCGACCTCGAGATTCGAGGGATGTTTCAGCTCGAAGCGAATTCCGTTCGTGCCATCCATCACGAAATATTCGGGCTCACGCACGTGCAACAATTGTCCGGTCACTTTCACGCGTTGAAACGCGCTGGCTTGCGGATCGAACAAGAGCAGTTCGGAAGCGGTCTTGCGCGGCGTGGAAAACAAATCCTCGGGCGCGGGCTGGTCCACGGTGAGGTTCGCGCCGTAAAGGCGAATCGCGCCCACTTTTACCCGGTGCGTGACGTAATCCCAGTTGGCCAACAAGCAGCCGCGCACGCGAATGAGCGCGTCTTCGTAGCGTTCCAGATCGCGCAATTGCAAGCCGACGGTGCGAATTTCGGTTTGGACTCCGCCTTCAGGTGTGAGCAGGACGATGCCGTTGGTTTGCACGGAAGTGAGGATGCCCTGGATCTCGACATATTGCGCATCGAGGCTGCCATTCATCAATTGATGCCAGGATGGAACAAGAGGTTCGGGCAAGTCGCCGCCGCCGAGCAGGTGCACGTGAGTGGCATTCACGACGGGGGCGAATTTGCCGGGATCGGAGGTGCCCTCCACTTCCAGATATTCTCCAATGCGCGGCGCGTCCGAGCGGCTTTCGGAATGATCGATCACGTAGATGCCGCGGGTCGAATCCTGAATCGTGAAGGCTTGGTCTTCGGGCAGCACGGCGGTAATCACTCCGCGGATTTTCACGGAATAACCGCGCTCGGCTTCTTCGCGTTTCAAGCGATGCACTTCCGCGGCGCTCACGAGCAAGGGAAGGTCGTTCGTGCCGGCAACCGTCGTTTCAGTGGCGGGATTATCGATGATCTGAATCGCTTGCGCGTTCGGAGACAAAAGCACTCCCAGCACCTGGCGGCTGTCCTCGGTGAAGACGCCTTCAGCGAAGCCGGTGGCGCGGATGCGATGATTCAGCAACTGCGCGGCGGCGAGGCCGGTTTTGTCCGCCACCTTCACCTGCATTCGGCCCGTTTCGGCGCTTAATTCCAGCTTCAAAATATCCGGCTCCTCGCTCGCGAACGTTACTTTCCCTTCCACTTGCACCCAGCATCCGTGGTTTTCACTCAATGGCTGGCCGATGAGCAATTTTTCCGGGCGCGGGAAGCTTCCCTGCCCGGTCACTTTTAATTGCAGCGTCGGCTCGCCGACAAACAGCCGGCTGCCATCATCTGAAGTCGTGTAAAACGTGTAGAGACCGTCGCGCGGCACTTGCAAATATCCGGTGTAACAGATGCCGACGTGATCGTGGTTGGTGATGACGTTTACGTCGAAGTTGGCGGCGGTGCCGGTGGCGAATGCGGTGATCGAATCGAAAGGAGGAAGTATTTCCCCTTCGGCCACGCAGCATTTGAAATCCAGGCCGTTGGTGATATCAAGGTCTCGCGGAGCAATGCTCCGCGGTCCGGGTCCGGTGTCGATTCGCCGGAAGAGCGCGGAATTCGGGATGGGCTGGCGTGCCAAACCTGGTCCTTCCCAATCGACCTGCAAGCCATATTTGTCGGCGCGGTTGAACCATTCGACGCGGATGGGATTCAGGCCCGCTTTCAAAAACACTGCGCCGGATTTTTCCACCATAATGTGGACGCCGTCGTTGTCGACAATCGCACCTTTGGCGCCGAGGCGGAACCCCTGGCCGGTTGGAGCGATGGTGCCGGAGCCATCCAGGCGGACTCTTTGTCCGGCGGCGATGGTCTGGCCGTTTAACTCCATTTCTAATTCCTCCGTGCCGGACGGGTCGCTTAAAACGAATTTTCCGTCGGACGGGTGCGCCCACCAGATGTCGCCTTCCAGATGGATTGGGTAGCTGGTTTTGGCAATTTGCGCGGCGAGCAGGCGGATTTGATGGACGTTGGTGATGGTGACGGCCGCGTCGGTTGGTTGGGCCGCTCCTAGGAAACAAACGAAACACAGCAATGACAAAATGAACGCTCGCACGAAAATTCGAACGGAGTGTGTTTTGTTCATCGCTACGGGACAGATTAAAACTTTTTTGAGCGGGGCAGGCAACTTATACCGTAAATCCTACTTTGGACGGAGCGCGGCTCTGTGAGCCGCAGCCACTTGAAGCGCATGGCGTTTTGCCAATCTGGCGCTTTTCGGCTTGCCGAGTTGCTGCGGGTTGCAGACCCGCCCTCCGAAGGTCGCGTAAAAACCTGGCGGCATGTTTGAAGCTTTGAGCACCAGTCCGCGGGAAAGCGCCGTCGTCGCTGCGCTCTGCCGGCGCAGTCCAAAGTTCATGGCGCATGGGTGTTTGCCACTGAAGATTCGTTCATGTGCTTCAGGACGCCCAGGGCGGGGAGCGGGTGACCGGTGGCGTCGAAGAGGGAATTGGCGTCGGGCGTCCAGTTTGGTGAGTTGGTCATGTAGGTGGCTTCGGGATGCCAGTAATTGACGCCGATGCCGCGGCCTTCGGGGGCGGATTTGACGGTGCGAATGACGTCGGCGAGGAATTGCTCCTGGCCTTCGGGGGTCAGGGGCCAGATCATGTTTTTAGCGGCGGCTGGCGAGACTTTCACGTGGCGCGAGGGATAGGCGGTTTACACGACCATGACGTCTTTGTGATAATGCTCGATGGTTTCGCGGAGATTATCTTTCAGGTTTTCGAGCGTGCCGTGCCAGTTCGGGTAATAGCTCTGGCCGATGACGTCGAAATCCACTCCGGCTTGCATCAAATGATCAAAATACCATTTCGTGACGGGCCAATCGCCGCCGCAATCGATGTGTACAATGATGCGGACGTGGTCGGAGGGCGTGGTCGCGGCGCGGACGCCGGCGCTGGCGGCTTTCAAGACGCGGATGAGATGCTGCCATTGTTTGGCATCGTCGTAGGGTTCAGGCGGGGACATGACTTTGACTTCGCCGGAAAAGACTTTGACGGTGGATCGCGGGACTTTGACTTGCGCATCGGGCCAGAGGAGGCCGCCGGTGATTTCATTTCCGATCTGGACAAAGTCCGGCGTGGCGCCGGCGGCTTTCAGGGTTTTGATGACATGTTCGGTGTAGCTTTCGGTCTGTTTGACGAGGTCATCGAAATCGAGATTGGCCCAGGCGTGGGGTTTGTTCTGCTTTTGGGGATCGGCCCACCAATCGGAATAATGAAAATCGAGCATGAACGTGGCGCCAGCGTCTTTGATGCGTTTGGCGAGTTGGGTGGTGTATTCGAGGCCGTTCATGCCGTTGCGCGGGTTGACCCAGATGCGGAGGCGGAAGCAGGTCCAGCCGTTTTTCATGAATAGGGCGAGCGGATCGACGGGTTTGTCGCCGTCCAGGTAAACGCCGCCGTTAGTTTGCACCTGAGTGAGAGTGGAGATGTCGGCGCCGAGATAAAACGGCGCCGGATGTTCGGCGGCGTGGGAAAACAGGGTTTGTGAGAGCAGCAGTGCGATTGCGAGCGTCACGGTGGAAGAACGCCTGCCGGCTGCCAGCCGGCGATACATCAGGCTAACAGCCTGCGTTACAAGGGGACGGGGGTGGTCTGGTTTGGGAATCGTCGTGGGATTTGGGGTGGCATGGGCGGATTGTGGCAGGAAAACGGGGCGACGGACAGCCTCACAAATGGCGGGGCTTGCTGGGGGTTCCCGGTTCGCGCCAATCAGGAGATCGGCGCTCCGACGTCTCGCCGGAGTCAGCCTCACTGAGTTTACTCTTACTTAGATAGGGTAAAAGTATGGATTAACGAAATCGACGGCGAGACGCCGTCGATAGCACGCGAGACGCGTGCGCTCCCTCTCCGGTCGCCAGAACCTTACCTTTGTGAGGCTAGGCAGGTTCGGGGATTGGCGATATTCCTTGGGAATTCATTAAACGCCGTCGGAATTCGTTATGATTGTCCGTATGCTATTATTATTGGTCAACCGAACAGATTGCCGCAAGCGCCACTGCCGATGATCCAAGTATTCTCCGAAAACACTCCGCGACGCCGGGCGGGTTTCACTTTGATTGAATTGCTCGTTGTGATTGCCATCATCGCGATTTTAGCGGCCATGCTGCTGCCGGCGTTGTCGAGCGCGAAGGCGAAGGCGAAGCGGATCCAATGCGTTTCGAACCTCAAACAATGGGGGCTGGCTTTCCAGCTCTACGCCAGCGACAACAACGACAGCATGCCGTCGGGCTGGTATGACCCGAACGGGATGTGGATGGTGGCGTTGGTGCCGGAAATTCCGGGCGCGAATATCGGCGGTACGATTTGCTTTTGCCCGATGGCGACGAAGACGCGGGACACGCTGCCGACGCCGTTCACCACCACGGGCTGCACTTTTTTGGCGTGGGGCGTGATGAGCAATTCCAATGCGTATGGAATTTCTTCCAGTCCCACGCCGGCTGGCGGGACATCCACCTGGGGCCGGCCGGGGATGGCGGGCAGCTATGGTTTCAATGGTTGGATGGCGAATCCTCCGGCGGCCGACCTGGCAGCGGATCCAGACGGGCCGGGTTATTGGAAGACGCTGACGGCGGCGGGGAAATTTGCCAACGCGCCATTGTTTGCTGATTGCGTGTGGCAGGGTTCCAATCCGCATGATCTCGGCACGCCGACCGGACAGGCCAGAGATATGGCGCCGACCGCTTCCGGAACCGTGAATGTGGGCGACGAAATGGGTTCGTTCTGCATTCCGCGGCATGCGGGACATAATCCACTGAATATGGCGAATGTTGATGGGTCGGTTGGCCAGGTTGGATTGAGGCAGCTTTGGACGCTGCCCTGGAGCCGGACGTTTAATACGAGCAAAGGCCTGACGCTCGTGCCGCTCTGGTTGAAAGCTTACAACTGATTTCGCAATTGATTATAGATTTCGCTCCCCACACCCAAACAACTCAACTCATGAAAAAAATCCTATCGCTGGCCATTCTTTTTGGCGCCATCCGCCTGGCTTCGGCGGGCACGACCAACCTTTACGTGCAAGATTGGGGCACGATCAAGGGCGGAAGTTCCGTGGGCGGAAACGGCAATATTAATTTGGTGGGCTGGACGGGCGTGGCCGTCTCCCAAAGCGCCGGGCCGTATCTGGGCATTTACCAGGCCTCCGGCGCGAGCGATGCCGGCAGTGGCAGTCCGCTTCCGGTGAACACGGTCTATTTCACGGGGCTCACCGGGAGCCAAACGACACCGGGGATGTTCTACACTACAGACGCAAGTGGCGCGGGCTCGGGCGGCGATTCGGCTTTCGCGGACATTGATCCCACGCAGTACACGAACCTGACGTTTTCGGTGGAAGTTCGCGGAAACGCCAGCACGGACACGAATTATTTCGCGATCATGGTGGGTGGACAATGGTACGTTTCCACGAATGAATTGATTGGCTCCGGCGGGCTGAGCTATCCGGTGTTTACCAATGCGACGGTCGCGTTTACGAACATTGCGTCCGCGTGGCGCACGCTCACGATCAATAGCACCGATGTCACCATCGGCCCGACGCCGGGCTCGAATTTGTCGGGGCTGATCACAGGCATCGGCATTGTTGAATTGCCGGGGACTTCGACTGGTTACAACTACAACCAACTCGTGGTCTCGGCATTTAGTAGCGCCGGCGGCGGTGGCCCGGTTGCTCCGAATGTTACCCCGGCGATTTCGCCGCAGTATTCGTATCCCGGCGGCGGCGCTTCTTTCCTCGCACAAGCGAGCGGCACCCCTCCCCTGACCTTCATTTGGGAATCGAATGGCGTGCCATTGCCGAGCGGCGGCCGATGGATTGGCGTCAATAGCAATGAACTGACCATTACCAATCTGACGGCTGAGGATGCGGCGGCGACTTATTCGTTGGTCGTCACGAACATCGCCGGGGCGGTGACGAATGATAATTTGACGCTGGTGTTGAGCAACCAGCCGCCGGAGTTGTTGTATGCGGAGAATTTTCCTTACGTGGGACCGAACGGCAATTTGCCGATCTCAGGCGTTGGCTGGGCGAGTTCGGCTTCGAGCGGCACGAGCGTGGGGATTTACCAGGACGGCACCGGGCGCGGCGACGTTTTCTCCTTCTCACCCTCCGCGACCACCAATCTTTACTACACGACAGACACGAACGATATCGGGCTTTCCGGCTTGCCGTTTGTGGACATCAATCCCGCGAATTACCCCGCCGTCACGCTCCAGGCGAATTTCGTTCCGGGCAACGGCGCAGGCCAGGTGGCGGGCGCGATCTCTGTTTATTGGGCGGTGTCCATGAATGGAACGTGGTACGCGTCGGCGGCTCCCGTGAACGTGACTCTCACGGGAACAAGTCCATTCCTGACGTATCAGATGGGCTTCAACCCGGCGGCGACGAATTGGAACACGCTCACGGTCACGGGCACCAACGCGATCATCGGACCGCAGGCGAGTAGTGATCTGACGGGGAATATCACCGGCGCGGGCATTGTTATCGCGCACAACACGTCCACGGGTTCGGACATGAATTTCCAAAATTTCGAAATTACTACGAATCAAGCGGTCGGCACGGCGCCGGCCATCGGCACGGGCTTTCCGCTCGCGGTCAACGTTCCGTCGGGCGGCGGCGCGAGTTTTGGCGTGACGGCCAATGGGACGCAGCCGTTTACTTATGGATGGACGACGAACGGCGTTTTAGTGCAGAACGGTGGACGGGTTTCCGGGGCGACGACGGCGACGTTGACCATCGCGGACTTGACCGCCGCCGACAATGGCATGCAAGTCGTGGCTTTCGTGACGAACTCGGCGGGAGTGGATGAGAGCGACGCGATTTATGGCGCTACGCCGGTGACGGTGACCAATGCGCCGGTTGGAGAAATTTATCTCGAGCAGTTCCCGTTTGTGGGACCGGCTGGGGGAAATTATCCGTTGAGCGGCATTGGCTGGAGTGAGGCGGTGCCCAATTCGCCGAACGCGTTGTTCCAGGCGCAGTCGCTGACGGGCGAGGGCGCGGCGTTCGCGTTTTTAGGCTCGCCGGCCACTACGGTCTACTACACGAGCACGGCCACGGATACAAACCAATCGGGCCTGCCATTCCCGAATATTCGCCTGGATTCTTATCCAAGCCTGAATTTCTCGGTGGACATCGCGCCGAGTTTTGCCGGCAGCAATGTCACGGCTTACGTCGCGGTGCAATTGAATGGCACGAATTGGTATGTCTCCGCCAGTCCGCTCCCGGTTGTGAACATCCCCGACAGCGGGACGTATTCGACTTACACGATGGCGTTCAGCCCGGCGGCGGCGAATTGGAAGAACCTGACGGTGGCGACTTCGGGCGGGTTAATTGGCGCGACGGCAACGAACAATCTCACCGGCGTCGTGACCGGCGCGGGGTTGGTATTCGTCACGACGGGCACGGGCGGGACTTTCAACTTCGACAACTTCGGCATTTTCGGCACCGGACTCGGTGGAATCAACACTGGTCCGCTGGCCAATGGGAAAATCAATCTGACCTGGGTGGGGAATCCGGTGGTGAACCTGCAAAGTTCCACGAACCTGAACAATCCGGCCGCGTGGCAGGATGTGACGAATACGGTGGGCGCCTATTCATGGCCTGCGTCGGTAAATGGGCCGATCCAATTCTATCGATTGGTTCAACATCCTTGATGTTCAAGTTTCAAACTCGAAAGCTGCAAGCGAGGTCATCGCTTGCAGTTTTCTTTGGTTCGACACATTCTCTGTTGGAAAAAGATTGATATGCACGCAGTACGGCTGATGCCTTGCGGAAACGATGGTTGCAAGGCGCACCCTTGGATCGGATTATCCGCGCAGGCTGGCAGCCTGCGACACAGCAGGCTGGCAGCCTGCGCTACAGTTTGCGCGGTCGTTTTTTTTGCCGTTGCCGCTCCCGCGCATCCTCGCCCCGAACTTAGCGGCACGGGCGTCTCGCCCGTGCGAACCGAAACACACGGGCGAGACGCCCGTGCCACTACGAATCTTCACACTGCGACGATCGTTGATCCACCGACGATTCGCACCGACGGGTTCAAGATGGGCGATTCGCGCAGTCCGGATGGGCAGACGTTGACGGTGGATGGGAACAGCCTCTTGTTGAACGGCAAGCCTTGGACGCCGGTGATGGGCGAGTTTCATTACTCGCGCTACCCGGCCAATGAATGGCGCGAGGAATTGCTCAAAATGAAGGCGGGCGGGATTGATATCGTTTCGACTTACGTTTTTTGGATTCATCACGAGGAAATTGAAGGGCAATTTGACTGGAGCGGCTCGCGGGATCTGCGCCGTTTCATCCAGACTTGCCAGGAGGTTGGGCTGAAGGCCTGCGTCCGTTGCGGGCCTTGGGACCATGGCGAGGTTCGCAACGGCGGTTTTCCCGATTGGCTGCTCAAGAAGGGTTGGAAACTGCGCTCCAATGACACGAATTATTTGAACAAGGTGGCGATTTTATACGGGCAAATCGCGAAACAATTGGATGGGCTTTTCTGGAAAGATGGCGGGCCGGTGATGGCGATTCAGTTTGAGAACGAATACAACGGGCCGGCGCAACATTTGTTGACGTTGAAAAAAATTGGTGAGCAGGCGGGGCTCGATGCGCCGCTTTACACGCGCACGGGTTGGAACACGCCTTCGGGAAAAATGCCGTTCGGCGAACTCGTGCCGCTTTACGGCGCTTACGCGGAAGGTTTTTGGGATCGCACGCTCACGCCGATGCCGGCGGGTTACTGGAAGGGTTTTCAATTTTCCAAATGGCGCGTGGATGACGCGACTTACATGGGCGCGCCGGGCCATGGCGGCACGCTCGATCCGCCGGACGTGGATAAATATCCGTATCTCACGTGCGAAATCGGCGGCGGCATGATGAACAGTTATCATCGCCGGATTCTTTTTAATCCGCTCGACGCGGAAGCCACGACGCTGGTGAAGCTCGGGTCCGGCAGCACGTTGCTGGGATATTACATGTACCACGGCGGAGTGAATCCCGAGGGCAAGCTCAGCACGCTGATGGAATCGCAGGCGACCGGTTATTGGAACGATATGCCGGTGAAGAATTACGATTTCCAGGCGCCGCTCGGCCAATATGGGCAGGTGCGCGAGCAGTATCATCTCTTGCGCCGCCTGCACCTGTTCCTGCACGAATGGGGTCCCGAGCTTGCCGATATGCCCGCGACGATGCCGGATGAGCGCCCGCATGGGAAAGGTGATTTTGACACGTTGCGCTGGAGCATTCGGTCGGATGGCACACGCGGGTTTGTGTTCGTGAACAATTACGAGCGGCACGAAAAATTGCCGGCTCAAACCAACGTGCAGTTTTCGATTCAGCTTCCGGATGGGCCGTTGGTTTTTCCGCGGGCGCCGGTCACCATTCCCGGCAACGCCATTCTCATTTGGCCGTTCAATTTGAATCTTGGCCACGGCGAGCGATTGAGCTGGGCGACAGCTCAACCGCTGACGGCGATTGATTCCGGCAATGCGCGCACGGTTTTTTTTGAACAAGCCGATGGTGTCCCTGCTGAATTTGCTTTCAGCACAAATGGGCCGGCGGTGCAAGCGCTCTCCGGCCATCTCGCTCCAGAGGACGATGTGAATATCCTTGCGGACGCGGCGCCAGGCACAAAGCCCATCGCGCGGCTGCATGCGCCGGACGGCACGACCATCCAAATCGTGCTGCTGGATTCGAATGAGGCGCTGCATTTTTGGAAGGGAGAACTGGGCGGTCGTGACCGCGTGTTCCTCTCCAGCGCGAACCTGGTTTTCGACGGCGACGCATTGCGGCTGAATTCCACCAATGCGGCTGGGTTGTCGGTTTCGGTTTATCCGGCTCCGGCGGCTTTCGGTTATGATGGTCACGGGTTGCGTACTCGCGCGGATGGAATTTTCCAGCACTTCAGCGTTCCGACGGAAAAGCGGGTGCGCGCCAAAATTTCTTTCAAAGAATTACAACCCGCCGGTCCGCTGCGGAAAATTGGGCTTGGGGCAATTGCGCAACCAGTCGCCGCCGCGCCGTTGGATGCGGACTTTGCCAATGCGGCGGTTTGGCGAATCAAAATCCCGCGCGGCATCAATCTGGCGAATGATCCCATCCTGCGCATTCATTATGTCGGCGATGTGGCTCGCGTGATGTTGAATGGAAAATTCATCACGGATGATTTTTATAATGGGAATGCGTTGGATATCGGCCTCCGGCGTCACGCGCCGGATATTCTTAATGGCGATCTGCGGATTGCGATTCTTCCGCTGCAAAAAAATGCGCCCATCTATATGGCCGATGCGGCGCGGCCGGATTTTGGCAACGCGGAGAGCGTGGTTGGTATTCGGAAGATTGAGCTGGTTCCGAATTATAACGCTCAGCTTGAGGCGCGGTGATTTGTAGTGGCATCTTGCCCGTGCGTTTTTGTTCGCACGGGCGAGATGCCCGTGCCACTATCCGATCGATGCGCACCGCGAAGCACGTCTCCTTTAACCCTGTAGCAGATGACGTGCGGGCGTGTTGTCCAAATCGAAAGGAGCGCGGGTCTGCGACCCGCAGCAAAGTATGGATGGCAAACCGCGTGAAGGAATTCGGAGACTTGTGGCAATGGAATATTGCTGCGGCTCACAGAGCCGCGCTCCGTGCGTTGGGCAACACGCCCATACAGAGCCTCATACTTTCGTCGGAAAGGACCAGAACCTCCTTACGTCGGCTGCTGCGGTTTTGCGTCATGCTGGCCTTAGCCGCCGCGGTTGGCTGTGAGACTCAACCCCAAACGCACCAGCCGGTTTCCAGACCTCACAAGTATTACGTGAACAGCGAAACGGGCGACGATTTGCGGAGCGGGACTTCGCCCGCCAATGCATGGCGCACACTTGAGCGCGTGAACACGCAGATTTTTCGGCCGGGCGACACGCTCCTGTTCAAAGCGGGAACGCGTTATTTCGGGCAACTCAAACCGCAAGGTTCGGGCACTTCGAATGCGCCGATTGTCATGGGCAAGTACGGGCGCGGTCCCCTGCCCCGCATCGATGGCCAGGGGCGGGTGCTCGATACGTTGCTATTGCGCAACGTGGAGTTTTGGGATGTGAGTGATCTCGACATCAGCAATCTCGGCGAGCAGCGCGCGCCGTGGCGCACGGGTGTACGTGTCGTGACCGACAATTTTGGAACGATGCGCCACATCCATTTGCAGCGGCTGTTCGTTCACGACGTGAACGGCTCGCTTTCCAAATCCAATGAAGGTTGCGGAATTTATTTTGAAAGCCGCGGACGTCGCAGCGGTTCGCGGTTTGATGATTTGCTGGTGGAGGATTGCCATGTGTTGCGCACGGATCGCAACGGCATTTGCCAGCGCAATGGCGCGGGAATTCACAGTCTGCACGTCGTGATTCGCGGGAATTTGCTGGAGGACATCGGCGGCGACGGCATCAAGGCCTGGGGCAGCGATGCGCCGTTGATCGAGCATAATGTTCTTCGCGGCGGGCGCATGCGCTGCGAGGATTATGGGGCGGGCATCTGGCCGTTCGATTGCAATGACGCGCTGATTCAGTTCAATGAAGTTTCGGGCATGCGCGGCACGAAGGACGGCCAGGGGTTCGACTCGGATTACCTGTGCCGTCGTTCGATGTTCCAATATAATTACAGCCACGACAATGAGGGCGGGTTCATGCTGATTTGCTCGCCGGGAAATTCTTTCAATGAGGGCACGGTGATCCGCTACAACATCAGCCAGAATGACGGGATCAATTCCGCCCGTGTTTTTCATATCAGCGGTTGCAAGAACACTTCCATTTACAACAACACCATTTACGTCGGGGCCAAACAGGATTTGCCGCTGCTGCTGTTTTCGGATTGGAGCGGGGGCCATTCGGACGGCATGAAAGTCTTCAACAATATTTTTTATGTCGATGGGCGGGTTTCGTATGAATGGGGGCCGAACAGGAACACGGTTTTTTCGCACAATGTTTTTTATGGCAATCATTCGGAAATTCCGCCGGATCCGTTTGCGACCACGAACCGGCCGCCCTTGCGAGCGCCGGGCAGCGGTGGCGAAGGAATGGGTTCGTTAAAAGGTTATGAGCCGCGCCGCGCCGCCGATTTTCCGAGGGGCGAAATCGTTCCGGACAACGGCGGACGCGATTTTTTTAGACGGCGCGTGCCTTCTGATCGGCCGCCTTTGGTGGGCGCCGTTTCGGCGAAAGAATAATGTGACCGTTGGCAATTCTGTGGCATAGTGTGGCGCGTATGAGTTCAGAGAGTCTTTATGAGAAGCTTGGCGGGCGGGAAAAGCTCGCCAACCTGCTGCGGCATTTTTATTCGGACATTCGCCAGCACCAGTTGGTGGGGCCGATTTTCAACCGGCAAATTCACGATTGGCCGGCGCACCTGGAAACCATCCAATCCTTTTGGGCGCGGCTGACCGGCGGGCCGTCGGATTACGCGGGGCGGATGCCGTTCAAACATATGCCGCTCGGCCTTGACGCCACCCACTTCCAGGCGTGGCTGCAATTATGGGAATTCAATTGCCGCGCGCATTTGGAGGCCAATGCGGCGCGGGAAATGATTTCGCTCGCGCACGAAATTGGGCGGCGATTAAAACACATCCTTGGCGTCACTGCGGCGGAGGATGCGCTCGATCGCGGGCTGGGATTCCGAATTGGTTAATGAGCGCCGAGCACCTGCTCGGGCAAGCCAGTGATTCTTCCATCGTGCCGAGCTGGTGCTCGGCGTTCCGTGATGCGAGTGCAGCCGCACCTTCCACGACATACGACAAACGTCGTATTTTTTCACCGTTCTGAGTTCGTTTTTCCATTTTGATACGATGAACGTCGTATGGTTTGCGCGTGGAGTTCTGCCTAAGTTCTTCGAGTTTGCTTATCACTGATTCGCACTCCATGACGGCAGCCACATTACATCGCGATTTGAATCAATGTTCTTCGGCCCCCGCGGCACGCAACGCTTTTGAAGTCCAAAACCCGGATTGGAACCTCAGCCCGATGACGGGGATGACGCGCAAGCATTACATTGATTGCGCGCGGCATATTTTGGAACGGGCGTTCAGGCACGTAAAATCGTTTGAGTCGCCGTTCGCGTTTCCGCTCGTGCCAGGCAAATCGTATCCGCAGCCGAACGATCCGGAATGGCGCACGCGTTCGCATGAATTCGAGGCATTGGAGCGAACGTTCAATCTGGCGGCGCCGCTGATTCATGTGGATCCGGATATCAGCATTCGCGGGATCAGGCTGCGCGATTATTATTGCCATCATTTTTATCACGCGTTGACGCCGGGCCATCCCACGAGCCTGCCGTTGCCGGAGGACTTGCCGGATGCGACCTACCAGTCGACGTGCGAGTTCGGCGGCTGGACGAAAACGATGCTGGCGATGCCGGAGGTGCTGTGGCCGCATCTCACGCGGAAACAACGCGACGAAATGGCGCTGACGATTTCCAAATGGGCGCATCATCGGACGACGCAAAACAACTGGCGGTTGTTCAACATTTGCGCGCTCTCGTTTCTCAAGAAAAACGGCTACGCGATCGATGACGCGCTGTTGAAAAGCCACCTGCTTTGGGTGGCTTCGTATCACGCCGGCAATGGCTGGTACCTGGAGCAGAGCTACAACTATTACACGATCAGCCTCTTCGTTTGTTACGGGACGATCTGGAACCGGGCGTTTGGCGACGAGCACTATCCGGAAATCGCGGCCGTGCTGGAAAAAAGCTTTGATGAGTTGATGAAGACGTATGCGCATTTTTTCGGGCGCGACGGCTTCATCAATATGTGGGCGCGGAGCATTTGTTATCGGCTCTGGATTTCAGGAGGGTTTCCCATTTCGTTCATGCTGAAATCGAAACCGCTCGATCCGGGCTGGGCGAGGCGGCTCTGCTCGGGCTCGCTGTTGCAATTCACGACGCGCGAAGATTTTTACGAGAACGACATTCCGAGCCTCGGTTTTTATGGCCATCGCGAATTTGCGATTCAGAATTACAGTTGCCCGGCGAGCCCGTTCATCATGTTTCTGCCATTGATGGCATTGGCGCTGCCGGTGGATTCACCGTTCTGGACGGCCCGGGAAAACGATGGCATGTGGGCCGCGCTGGGGAAAAAATCGAAACGAACCGTGCTGGAAAAGCCGGGCTTGGTGCTGGTCAACTACGGCAGCAGCGGCGCTTCGGAAATCATTTCCGGCAAGGTCTACGATAACGACCACAATTATTCGAAGCTCGTTTTCAATACGCATTTCCCATGGGAAGATCACGATCCGGAGGGCGGCACGTCGCAGGAATACAGTTTTCGCAGCCTGGACCCGAGGGATTTGCGCGGAGTGGATATTAATTTTTACCTGACCGGCCGCGCGGTGGACAATGCGGCGTCCCGGAACGCAGCGTATTCGACGTCGCAAAGCATTTTGTTCAATGGCGTGCGCGACGGCGTGCTTTATAGGCAATTATTGATGCGTAAGCCGCCGAACAATGGCGTGGGTTACATCATTGATCTCGCGGAAATCACGGTGCCGCGGGGAGTGATTCGCGTGGATCGCTGCCGGCTTGCGTTCGAGCACGAATTGACGCTGGGACATTTCGGGTTGCCGCACATGGGCGGCGAAAAGGCGAAGGTTCGGAGTTTTGTGGATGGAAGCAGAACGGCATTCACGGCTGCGATTCCCGGAAGAAGCGTGGCGCTGATTGCCTATCACGGATGGGACAAAGTCCAGAGCCGGGTGCATCGCGGTTTTAACGCGGAGGAGGACGGAAGCACGGTTCTGTTTGCGTATCGCAAACGGTTGGCGAAAAATCCAGCCATGGAATTGATGATCTCAGTGATGCTCCATAAAACCGACGAGGCCGAATGGACGGCGGAGGAGTTGTCTCCGCTGAAAGAGATTAACATCATGGACATCGCCCCTTCCGGTTCGGTGCTCGGGGCGGAAATTACGCTGGCGGAGGGCGTGAAACACATTATTGATTTCAAAGATATCGACGGCTACAAATCCTGCTAATCCACACCAACACACCCAATGAAAATGACGGCAATCACCTCCCTTGTTCTGTTCACCGCGTTCTGCACGCTTTCAAATGCCTTTGCTGAAGACGAGCATTGGGTGGGGACGTGGGGCTGCGGGCCGCAATTGACGGAGCCGGGAAACCGGCCGCCGGCGCCGCTGGCCAACAGCACGCTGCGGCAATTTGTGCATGTGACCATTCCCGGGAAGCGGCTGCGGGTGCAATTTTCCAATGCTTATGGAACCAATGCGGTGACGATGAATTCGGTGCATGTGGCGCTGGCGTCAGGAGCGGGCAGCGGCGGCGCGGGTGACATCGATCCGGCTACGGACAAGGCGCTCACGTTCAGCGGCAAGCCCTCGGCGGTGATCCCGGCGGGCGAAGCGGTGTGGTCCGATGCGTTTGATTTCAATTTGCCGGCGCTGACCAACCTCGCGGTGAGCATTTATTTCGGAGATATTTCGGCGACGACGATCAACGGCCACCCCGGTTCGCGCACCACGTCGTTCATTATTCGCAGCAACGTTGTTTCCGCCGCGAGCATGCGGGGCGCGGCGAAGACACAGCATTGGTATATCATCACCGATGTGGACGTGGAGGCCGATGCGTCTGCCCGCGCGGCCGTCGTTCTCGGCGATTCCATCACGGATGGACGCGGCTCGACGACGGACGGGAATAATCGCTGGCCGGATGATTTCGCGGCGCGGCTGCTCGACAACGCGGCCACAAAAAACGTTTCCGTGCTCAATATGGGCATCGGCGGAAACGGCATTTTCGGCGGTTTGGGGCCGTCGGCGATCAAACGATTTGATCGCGATGTGTTGAATCAAAGCGGCGCGCGATGGGTGATTATTTTTGAAGGCGTGAACGACATCGGCGGCGGCCGGAAGGCGGCGGATCTCATCACGGCGTATCAGCAACTTGCTGAAAGAGCGCATGCTCACAACCTGCGGGTGTATGGCGCGACGATTACGCCGTTTGGGACGAGTTTTTATGACAGAGGATCGCATGAAGCCGAGCGCGAGGCGGCGAACGCGTGGATTCGCACGAATAAAGTTTATGATGCGGTGATTGATTTCGACGCCGCGGCGCGTGATCCGGAGAAGCCCACTGTTCTTTTGAAGGCGTACGATTCCGGCGATCATTTGCATTTAAGCCCGGCGGGTTATCGGGCGATGGCGGACTCGATTGATTTGAAGCTGTTCACGCAGTAAGCCCTCTTTTCACTAGGCCATCCGATGACGCCCTGCTGAATTAGAATGTTGTTCATATTCCCAGGAGAGACTTCAGCTCGCGTGCAGGATCGTCCTTGGTATAACGGTAATAATTGCCGCGGTATTCAATGCCGACGATATCCTGATTGAGGCCCGACCTAATTTGCTCGGCGGTTTCAAAAATTATCTGAGGAGCGTCAGCCGCCAAACGGACAAACCACATGGGTTCCGGAATGCCTTTAAAATATCCTTCGCCTGAAATGACGGTAAAGGATTCGAAACGCCTCCGCAGAATTTGCAGCAAAAGCGCTTTGGCGGCGGGCTGGCTGGTTCCCACATAAAGAGTAAAGACTTTCATATGCGCCGTCAGCGCTTCAGCAAAACGTTAATATGGGCCAGCAGGTCGGCTGGATCCTGGAAAACGGAGATACAGCCGTGGCTTTTCAGGTCGGCCTCCGAAAAACCGCCGGATAGGACGCCGATAATGCGAAGGCCGGCTGTTCGGGCCGCGGTGGCATCATGCGGCGAATCGCCGATGACGAGGACCGCGCTTTTGTTCGGATTGCCTAACTGGCGCATGGCGGCATTAAAAATATCAGGCGCCGGTTTCGTCTTTTCGGCGTCGTCCGAGGTCGTGGATTTTTCGATGAGATCGCTGATTTGGGCAATGGTTTCGTAAACCTCGACTTCCTTTTGGTTGGATGACGAGGCGAGCGCGATTCGCCCATCGGCATTGCGGATGGCTTTGAACAGTTCGCGCACTTTGGGAAAAGGCCGAAGCCGCGGGAGATATTCGCGTTTGAAAATCTCGCCGTGCGCCTGGCTAAGCTCTTCTCCGATCTTCTGCAGTTCGCCCTTGCTCAGAAAGTTCGGCAGGAATTGATCCGAACCTTTTCCGATATGCGGCCAGATTTGCTTCAGCGAAAATTCTTTTCCCTTTGACGCGAAAGCTCTTTGCCAGGCCAGTGCGTGCTCTTTGTTGGAATCAATCAGGGTGCCATCAATGTCGAAAATAAAACATTTGCTCATAGGCCCGGACGTGGATTGTCCAGCATCCGTGAGTAAAAATATTGCGCCCGCGCGTTTGGGGAATAAGGGACTTTCCCCATGAGGAATGGATTGTTCCGGCGGTATTTTTTACTGTGCTCACGAATAGCGAGGTGGCTGAACTGCTGGCGAAGGAGGCTGAGAACTTCAAACCGCCGCTCAGCCGGGCTTTTCGGCGCGCTTCGCGGGCGGCCATTCTTTGGCCGGAGGAAATTCCGTCATTGCTCGAACCCGGGCGAGCGCTGTCAGAGCTTCCGGCGGTTGGGCCGTTCCTGGAGAAATTCATTCGCCGCTGGGTTGATGCGCCTCCAAAACTCGAAAAGCCGCCGCCCATTCGCAGGGATTTCATTTTTCGGACGGAGGCGCAAAGGCTTTTGGCCGCGAATCCTGCGTGGATGGCGTCGCTGCGTGGCGATCTGCAGATGCACACCGAATGGAGCGACGGAGCGGGAACCATCGCAGCGATGGCGAATGAGGCGGTGAAGCGGAAGTATGAGTTTATCGCCATCACCGATCACGCCAAGGGCCTGCGCATCGCGGGCGGCATCAATGAGCAGGAACTGGCGGCGCAGAGCGCGGAGATCGAGGAGGTGAATGCGGAACTTAAATCCGCGAAACAATCGTTTCGGGTGCTGCGCTCGGTGGAACTCAATTTAAACGTCGACGGCGAAGGTGACATTGCTCCGAAGACGCTGGCGAAAATGGATGTTGTGCTTGGCGCTTTTCATTCGGCGTTGCGGCGGACGGACGATCAGACGCCGCGATACCTGGCGGCCCTCAAACAGCCGTATTTGAATATTTTGGGGCACCCGCGCACGCGCATTTATAATTATCGATTGGGGCTGGACGCGGATTGGGAGCGGGTGTTTGCCATGGCTGCGGAACGCGACAAAGCGGTTGAGATCGATTGTTATCCGGACCGCCAGGATTTAAATGTTGGGCTGCTGAAGCTCGCGCGGAAAGCGGGAGTTAGAATTTCGATCGGCACGGACGCGCATCATCCGTGGCAATTGGAGGCGATGGAATTGGGGCTCGCCGCTGCCATCAAAGCGAGGATACCAAGGGAAAGAATTATCAATTTCATGACGCGAAGCGAATTGCTGCAATGGGCGAAAAAGCGACGGTAAAAGAGATGGTAGAAGACAGTGGCTTCGCGCCCGGAGCCCTGAGCACCACCTCGCGCCGGCCCTCCCCCATCCGACGGGAGGGGGAGAAGTTACTCCAGCGCCTCTCGTGAATACGGCCGTCGATATATCACGGTTCAGGGCTTCAAAGCGCGAATTTCATTTCGGGAAAATCTCACCCAGGGCCTCTCCATGAACCCGAACCCCCACCGCGGCCAATGACTCGCTCGCTCGGCTCTCTCGGGCCTTTGTTTCGCAAATGGAACTCCCGTTCTTGCAGAATGCGTGCCCATCATGAAAAGTTGCTGACGCGACAGCAAACCTTTCGCCGCTTCCCAAGCGGCTCAAGTCCCATCCGATGGGAGAGGAAGAAGTTGCTCCAGCGTCTCTCGTCGAGTAGCGCCGCTGATAGGTGGGTTCACGGGTTCAACCCCATGCGTCGCATGAACGCAAGCCTTATTTTCCGTAGTCGATCGGCAAACCGGTCCGGGGCCAATGATTCACTTGCGCGTCTTCATTCAACGCGACTTCGGCGGCACGAGATGAACTTGGAACGACGTCGACATTCCAGCCATCGATGGCGATGAGCGGTTTTTCTCCGGCCAAATCCGCCCGGGCGGCTTCGATGGTCAGATGCCTGGTTTCACCGGGGACGAGGGAAACGTAATTGTCCGTGTAAAACACCGGCAGGACACGCTCGCCGGTCTGTGCGCGGTGTAATTGCAAATGGGTCATCAAGTCGATATTCGCGCCGGGGTTATGGAGCGTGACATCCAAAAAGCATTTTCCACCGGCGTCGTGGCGCTTGACCTTTATTTGCAGCGTCGCGCGCGGAAGCTTGTCCAGCGATTGAAGAGCATTCGTCTGGCCGGGCAACGGGCGCCAATAAAAATTATCGGAGATCAGCGCGCCTTTGGCATTGCGCAATTCGAGTTTGACGAAATGAACGGTCGAGAGGGCCGAGGGCCAATCCACCTGGCCGATGTCAGTCGCCGCCGATGGAAGAGCGGTCACGTCCAGATCGCGTTCGTATTGGCGCGAGCCATCCAAATTGTAAACCGCGACTCGCGCGCGGGCGTTCGCGAGGATTTTGGGAAGATTATTGATGACCTGCAGCTTCCAATTTTTTTGATTCAACTGGATGTGCACGGGCTCGCAGGCCTTGCGCACGGCGAAGAGCGAGGCGTTCGGCTCCAGGTCGTGATGATATAATTGCCAGACAAAACTCGGCTGGGCCGGATTGCTCATCCAGGTGATGACCGCCGTGCTGGGATGGAACAGTTTTGCCTCGCGTCCTTCGTACATGGCGCGAAACGCTTCGTAATTGGCCAATTGCGCTTTGCGGACGAAATCCGCCAGGTTCACAATCTTGCCGTAGCGCTCTTCAATGATATTGCGGTATTTCTCGCCGCCGGAAGCGCCCCGGGCGAGATCGTGTTCCGCCCAATCGTTGTTGATCACCTCCCAGTCCTTCTCAGGCATCATGCCGTGAATGGATTCCAAAGTGGGAATCGAGACGCTGCCGATCTCGGTCTTAAACGGCGCGTCAACGTCGTAAAACTCCGCCGGCGTCCGCCAATGGTAAGGGCCGCCGGAATGAACGCCGCGGCCATCCGTGGAACTCGGCTGATAAAGCCGGCTGGGATCCAGTTCAGGAATCAATTTTTGCAGCACGTCGTCGATGTTTTTGGGGGGCCGGCCCTCGTTGCGCCCGCACCAGAGCGCGATGCTGGGATGATTGCGAAACCGCAGGATTTTTTCGCGGACGTTCGCGAAGTAAGTCGGCAGGTCGGTCGGGTTGGGGCCGTCGCTGGGGTTCGGCTGAAAGAATTCGTCCCACAGCAGAATGCCGTATTTGTCGCACAGTTCGTAAAAATCCTCGCTCGTGCTCTGCCCGACCCAATTGCGGATCATGGTGTAATTCGCCAGTTGGTGCATGCGGATTTGCGCCTCCAACCGTTTGCGCGGAATCCGCTTCATGGCCTCGTCCATGCCCCAATCTCCGCCTTTGCAAAATACGCGCACGCCGTTGACGGAAATCGTGAGATTCTCGGAGTCGGGAACCGAATAACTGATTTGGCGAATGCCGAAGTCCAACTGCTTCGAGTCGGAAACGTGCCCGTCGGCTTCAAAGCTCAGGCGCAGAGTGTAAAGATTCTGCGGTCCGAAACCATTCGGCCACCACAGTTTCGGTTTCTTCAAATGGAAAGACGGCGTATTGTCATGATTTAACGAAACGGTCTGCGTGGAATGTGGATTCAACTCGACGGGTTGTTCAAAGGAGATATGACCAAAATTTCCCTTCAACACACCGTACAGCGGACGATCCGTGACATTTTTGAGAGTCGTTTGAATGCTCACGTCCGCGGTGTCCAAGCGCGGCAACGGCAACGAAGAGGTCACGGCCGGGTCCTGGATGATCACCGGGCCGGTGGCGGTCAAAAAAACTTTTTGCCAGATGCCGCTGTCGCGATCACGAATGGCGGGAATCCAATCCCATCCCATCGAGCAGAGAAAAGTTGGGCCGTCGATGGCGTCTTCGCCGCCGTTTGGTCCCATGCCGTTTGGCAGCGTGTGCTCGTGACTTACTCCAGGATGCGGCGGTGGATGGATGAGGACAGCCAAGGCGGCTTGCTGTCCCGCTGTGACCATGCTCGAGATATCGAAAATACCCCGCGTGAAGGCGCCGCGGATGGTTCCCGCGCTTTGTCCGTTCACCCAGACATCGGCGGAGTAATTGATGCCATCAAAATTCAGCCAGACTTTTTTTCCGGCAAAGCTTTTTGGCACTTCAAAAACCGCGCGATACCAATAGGAAGTCCGGCAAAGGCTTTCGGGAATTTTATCCGGCCGATTGTTTTCTCCGTAGAGAGGTTCGGGATAAACATGATTATTTACCAACGTTGTCAGAACAGTCCCTGGGACAGTGGCGCGATACCAGCCTTGGGGCGCGAAATTCGTCTGCGAAATATGTTCGGCTGAATCGGTCACGGCGTCCGAGCTTTGCATTTGCCATCCCGTCGAAAGAACCATCGGTTCCGGCAATGAATCCGCGAACGCGGCGGAAACCGAAATCAAAACGGCGGCGAGGCCTGTCAAGAGAGACCGAGGATGTGAAGTCATATTCATTTCAATCCGACACAATAGTGAAAATCTCGAAGGGCGGCGGCAATAATAAACTGCACCTTCTCCCACCCGCCAGATTCACATCCGGAGCAGTGAGAATCCGCATGACTGAAAACTTTCGAGTCTGTTCATAAATGGTGGGAACGACGAATAGCGAGCACTTGGGTGGGTGCCCCTATATGCCTCCATTTTCAAGCTCTTAAAATCGCGGACTATCTTTCGTCCAGCGTGGTTGTTTTTTCGCGGCTTAAAGTGACAGTCGCAGTGCCAGACTGACCCGACAGCACACTCAAAGCGAAGAAGTGCTTGGCGGCATCGTAAGCCAACAATCAATGGCGCCGGTCAAAGCGCCCGCGTTTGGACGCGGACGGAGCATAGCCGCACAGTGCGACATTGGTTTCTCCGGGGGCGAACACTACTGTCGCTCGCAAAAGACCATCATCCGAAATGCTCGAGATCCGCTTTTTCCCGCGAGTCACAAATTTGTTGGTATCACCTAAAAGGGCAATGCCGGAAGGACCTAAAGGAACAATGATGAAATAAGTTCCGCCATTTGTGTCGTTGGGCATCGTGGTTGTGAAATGGAACGGTGTACTTGCGCTAACAACAGTCCCGGTTGCTGCAAAGTAATCATAGACGTAGGCATTGCTGGAAATGCCGAAGTCCGCAGGTTCAGGCTCGCGGACAGGTTGGTCTTATTCTGACTAAATGTGTCCACCGACGGGTCGGTGGTATTGGTGAACACGACGCTGCCGACAATGGAACCGCCGCCTGGCGTTATGCCATCGCCGAGGACGATCCCGGCCCCGCCGATGAACGTACCGCCGGTGTAAGTGTTCGTGCCCGCGAGCACCACCAAGCCGGCGTTTTGATTGCCGGTATCCGCCCACTTTTCCAGTGCCAAGAATATTGTTGGTGATACCGAAGACACCGGTGTCCTGGCGCGTCATGAAAATTGTGCCGTTGGTTATGATGGAACCAACGCCGGCGAACACTCCAGCGTTGCCGTCGGGGGGCTGGAAGGTGGCGCCTTTATCAACTTCGGTCCAGCCGGTGTAGGAATTGACGCCGGTCGCCTTCACGGTTCCGGTAGCGATTCGGACATTGCCGGTGCCGGAGATATTGGCGCCGAAACCGGAAATCGTGATGAGAGTTTTGCTATCGAAAACCAGCGTGCCGTTATCGATAACCTGGCTGCCGGAATTGAGAGAGCCGCTGCTGCCGCCGGTTCCAATTTGAACCGTGCCGGCATTGATGACCGTTCCGCCGGATATGTATTGTTGCCCGCAAGAATCAGCGTGCCGGAGCCATCATTTGTGGGCGTGCCCGCGCCCGTAATCGCGCCAGGGACAGTCAGAGTGCCGGTGCGGTTGAAGTCGAGTCCTCCATTATCGTCAATGTTGCCAGTGCCAATTGTACCGCTCCCTCCGCCCACACCAATTTGGAGCAAACCGCTATTGATGGTCGTCAAACCGGAATAGCTGTTGGTTCCCGTCAAAATCCAAATACCAGGACCGGCGGGAGCGAAACCGCTGTTCCATTGCAGCAGCGGGAAACTCTGCCCAATGGTGTTGAACGAGCCACTATTGACATTGATGGTGATGGGGCTGGCCGCGGAAATGGTCCCTGCCACAATTGGCGGGAGGGTGGTATTCGTCACATTGTTAAACTCCAATGTGGCGCTCGCATTCGTCCCCACAGTCAGCGTGGAGGGCGTAATTTGCGATTCATTTTCCGTGAACCCCAGAGCAGTTCCATCGGCCACAGTGATGCTGCCGGCCCCGGCAAGCTGTGGAATCACCAATTTGCCGCCGCTGACCGTTGTTCCCCCGTTGTAAGTGTTCGCTCCGGCCAGTATGAGCATGCCGGCGCCGAGTTTGGTGAGCGTACCGCCGACGCTGGTCAATGCGTTGCTGAATGCCACACTTTGACCCGCAGTATCAATCTTGTACGCCTGACCGGCGGCGGTATCGAAGCGCGAAGAGTAATCAAAGGTGTTATTCACGCTGTACCCAACACGCCGCCCGCGAATGTGATAAAACCGCCCTCGCCGAGCGGGCCGGAAGCACCGGCGTTTTCGTTGCCATTGGCGACCAACTCGCCGCCGCTGAGAAGATTAGTGCCAGCAAACGAGCTTTGTCCCGAAAGCGCAAGCGTGCCGGCGCTGACCTGCAATATGCCGCTGCCGGTAAATGCTCCGGACAGGAATTGCGGCCCCAGGCTGCGAAGGCGCATTGAATTGAAACAAGCCGTTGATCGAGAAAGGCGCGCCCCAGAATCTCGCTCCCCTCTCGACGCACAAAAGCGCTTTCCATATGCTGATCGCGATGAAATTCTCCGCATCTCTCATCGCGCCGATTTTCCTATTGCTCCTGCCTTTCTCCGCCCGCTGCGCAGTGCCGTGGTTTAATATCCTGGATTACGGCGCCCACAACGATGCCTCAGCACCTGCCACCGATGCCATCCGCTCCGCTATTCAGGCGGCGAAGGCTGCTGGAGGCGCAACCGTCTATGTCCCACCGGGAAATTACATTACCGGGCCCATTGAACTGGTGAACAATCTCGTGCTCTACATTGATGCGGGCGCCACCGTGCGTTTTCCCGCGACCAGGCTTCCATTCACGCAAGGCCGGCAGCAAGGCATTGAATGCCTCACACCGATCCCGCTCATCGGCGGTCGAAATCTGCACAACGTCACGATTACCGGTCGCGGAGTGCTCACCACCGATAACACCGAATGGCTCAAACTCATGCCGCGCACCAAACCCTCCGGCAACGACCCCGGCTCCGCCAACGGCCCCAATTGGGAACGCCTCCTGAAGGAATTGGAAGTGAAGACGCCCGCGCCGGACGAGTTTTATCAGAAAGCCGCGCCGGAACTCAGGCCTTCCTTTGTTCGCACCATGGATAGCACAAACGTTCTCATCGAAGGCGTTAGTTTCATCGGCTCCTCGATGTGGACGATCCACTTGCTCTACACCGACAACGCCGTCGTGCGCAACGTGATCATTAAAACCTATCCCGGCGTTCACACCGATGGCATTGCCGTGGATTCCAGTCGGAACGTGCGCATCTCCGATTGTTACATCGACACCGGCGACGACGGCATTGTTCTCAAATCGGGCAAGGATGCGGATGGCCGCCGCGTCAATCGGCCCACGGAAAACATCTCCATTTCGAATTGCAACGTGCATCACGCCCATGGCGCCGTCACTCTCGGAAGCGAAATCGCCGGCGGCATTCGCAATGTCGTGGCCGACAATATCACCTGCGATGGCACGCAGATAGGCGTGCGCATTAAAAGCCAGCGCGGCCGCGGCGGTGTGGTTGAAAACGTCCGCTTCGACAACTGGACCATGAAAGATGTCGGCCAGGCAATCAATGTCACCAGCTACTACCTCATGGAAGGTGAAGTGAGGTCTTCGCAACCAGTCGTCTCCGAGAAGACGCCGGTATTCCGCAATATCGCCATCAGTAACATTTCGATCGATGGCGCACGGGTGGCAATGAGCATCGAAGGACTGCCGGAAATGCCGATTTCGGGGCTGCGGATCAGCGACGTGACGACCTCGGCAAAAATTGGAATGAAGGCCTTCGACACCGCCGGTTTGGAACTGCACAATGTGCAAATCAATGCCGATACGGGCCCGGCCTTCCTCATACAGGATTCGCAGGAACCGGAACTGGATTCAGTGTCCACTCGCAAGCCTTTGCCTGGAACCCCCGTGATCCGCCTGAATCGTTGCTCCGGAACCATTGTACGAAACAGCCGGGCCTTTCCTCGCACGGAGACATTTCTCTCCACCGGCAAGGGCGAATTAAAGAATGTCGTGCTCGACGGCAATTCCCTCAAAGCCGCCCGCCATGCCACGGAAGAAGCAGCGGAACCTCCGCCGTCGCACGAACGGTCCACTGAGGACTAAACGTCACTTCGGCCCCTCCGGCGCGCCCGGCTTACAACCGCTTCTCGTCCGCGTCATTCAGGTCCACAAAGTTTTTCACATCGTCACGATCAGCCAATTTGAACTCCTGTTTGCGCTGCTTGAACCGTTCCTGCGCCGCGGCATCGTCTACCGGCGGCCGGTTCAACATCATTTCCCCATGAGCGCGTTTTTCCGCGGGTGATTTTTTGACGTTCGCCCGCACCCAATCGCACACCTGCCCGTCAATCAACGAACTCTTCACCACTTCAATCATCTGCTCGTGCGAAACACCGGCCGCCTTCAACCACATCGCATCGAAGCCTTTCCCAAAATTCGCCTGGTAATCCGGATGCAATTTGCCGGCGAGGTGCAGCCGGATCTTGTCCACATACCGTGGCAAATGCATCCAGCCATCCATGATTTCGCGCGAACTGCGCGGGTAAATGATTTCGCTCATGCCGGGAAGCATCGCAATTGCCGCCAAACAGTCAATCGCGCGCATCAGTAGCGCGGTTTTTTTGGGTTCTCGCCGCCGTGTGAAACCATGCGATTCCGCGAGTATTGGATCTTGGTGCTTGGATTTTCTCTGGATCTTGGACGCTTGGACGCTTGGGCTTGGAGCTTCAGCGCAGCATGCCGGCCCCTTCAACTACGACATTTCCCCACCGCTGCAAATCTGTCGCGCGTGCTAAATTACCCGATGGCGAAAACGGTCATCATCATCGGCGGCGGCATCGCTGGACTAGCCGCGGCGAACGAACTCTTGCGCAAGAAATGCCTCGTCACCGTCCTCGAAGCCAAGGACCGCTTCGGCGGACGCATTCATACGATCCAGGACAGAGGCTTGCCCATCGAACTCGGCGCGGAATTCATTCACGGAAAAAGCAAGCCCCTGTTGCAAGCCATTCGCGCCGCCGGCCTCTCCACGCACGACGTGCCGGCGTCCAACCAACTTTTTGAAAAAGGAAAACTCAAATCCGCCAAAATTTGGGAGACCGTCGGCGAAATCATGAATCGCATCAATCCGCGCAAACCGGATTGTTCGTTCCGTGATTTCATTGACAAACTAAAGTGCGATGCCCACACGCGGCAATTGGTCTGCACGTTCGTCGAAGGCTTCGACGCCGCGCACACCGATCGCATCAGCGCGCATTCCCTGCTCAAAGCCGAGCGCTTTGCCGAACGAATGGAAGGCGAAACCCAGGCGAGGATTAACGACGGCTACTCCGCCCTGGTGGAACATTTCGAAAATGAAATCCGCTCCCACGGCGGCACCCTCGTCAAAGGCGCCCTCACCCGCCGAATCCGCTGGAAGTCCGGCACGGTCGAAGTCACCGTGCATCGTTCCGGCAGCGAGGAAATGTTCCCCGCCGAATCCGCTGTTGTTACCCTGCCGATAGGGGTTTGGAAAACCCGGGAACTCATCTTCGAACCGGCCCTGCCCGAAAAACAGGAAGCCGCCGACAAAATGCTTTTTGGCAATGTGGTCAAAATCACGCTCGTCTTCCGGAAACGCTGGTGGCCCAAACCGAATTTCGGTTTCATTCACGCCCTCAATGAACCCATTCCCACCTGGTGGAGCGACCCGCGCGGCCCGATTCTCACCGGCTGGGCTGGCGGCCCGAAGGCGGACGCACTTTCGGCTCAATCGCCCGAACGCCTCGAAACGCTTGCGCTCGCCATTCTCAAAAAAATCTTCGGCATACCCGCGCTCCGCAAGCAGCTCGTCTCCAGCCATTCCTATGATTGGGCCGATGACCCGCACATTCGCGGCGCCTACAGTTACCTCCCCGTCAACGGCCTCGATCTGCCCAAAACCCTCGCTGCCCCAGTGAAAAACACCCTGTTCTTCGCCGGCGAAGCCACCGCCACCGACGGCCAGATGGGAACGATCTTCGGCGCGCTCGAAAGTGGCCTCCGCGTAGCCAAGGAAATTTCCCGCTCTTAACGATTCGAAGAATAACGAATCAAGCAAATAGCAATAAAACCCTTCGGCGTGGTAGGGCGCGTCGCTCCGCGCGCGCCGCGATTTTTTCCGATGTGTAGCATGTCTCACGGCGCGCACGGAGTGACGCGCCTACCGTTCCGCGCACGAGCCGATACAGGTTAAATATCGATTACCGACCCCGAAGCCTGCGACGGCGGAGGCGGCGGCGCGCTCTTTTTCCGGCGCAACCCAATCACCGCAAACGTGCACGCCGTCCACGTCGGAAACATGTCGATCATGGGAATGAATTCCACCACAAACGTGGGAAGCAACAGCGGATGAAACCCCAGCGTCCCCGTCAAAATGCACATCACAATCACATCAACGACCTCATCCGCGCCCGCCCAACCCAGCGGTCCCATCAGCAATTGAATCACATCCGCCAGCATCGCCACCGCGCACGCCAGCCAAATTCGGCGGCGCGTCAAAACAGGCGGAAGCAGGCGATTGACCATGTAAAAACGCTACCACTCTTTGCGCCTCCTGAAAACGCCAAACCCATTCGCCCCGGAGCGCCGTCTCCGACCCGGCGCCCTCTTCTAACGCAGGCGTCGCGTCTGCGTCCCGGGTGCAAGCCCGCATTATTTTCATGAAACATAATCCCCGGTCCATCTGTCTAAGCCGGAAAGGATGCACGGAAGCAGGCCAAAGCAGTCGGCAAGCCGGGGGTTCAAAACCACAAACCTCTTTGAAAGCGTCTACGCGATATTCGAGAGGTTATTTCGACCTTTTCCAACTAAAACGGCGATATACCCCCAAACCCGAATTCCAGCCTCGACAAATTTTCACACCCCAAAATAATCCCGGCAAAAACATGTCCATGACCTTCAAAATCCGCGCCATCCTCATCGGCTTGGTTGGTTTCCTGTGCTGCGGCGCTCTCCCGACGCATGCCGCCGGGCATTCGAACGATGCCACCCTTGTTTACGTCGGCACCTTCACCGGCACTCCGGCCAAAAGCAAAGGCATCTATCTGTTCCGGCTGGAACCCGGCAAAAACGGCTCTCCCATTCTAACGCCCCTCGGAGTCGCCGCCGAAACGCCCAGTCCGACGTTTTTGGCCCTCGACGCCAAACGCCATCTTCTGTTTTGCGTCAACGAAATGAATTCGTTCGCAGGCAAAAAGACCGGCGCCGTGAGCGCTTTTTCCATTGATCCCGCGACCGGCCAATTGAAATTCATCAACCAGCGTTCCTCCATGGGCCCGGGACCTTGTCACCTCGTTCTGGACCATACCGGCAAATATGTTTTGGTCGCCAATTACGCCGGTGGCAGCGTGGCTGTCCTCCCGGTGGCAGCGGACGGCGCTTTAGGTGAAGCCACCTGCTTCATCCAACACGCTGGCAAAGGTCCCAATCCCACGCGCCAGGAAGGCCCTCACGCGCACTGCGCTGCCTTCAGCCCGGATAATCGATTCGCGTTTGTCTGCGATCTGGGACTCGACAAAGTCATGATTTACAAATTCGATGCCGGCACGGGCAAACTGACTCCCGACGACCCGCCCTTTGCCTCGCTTGCGCCCGGTTCCGGCCCACGCCACATCCTGTTTCATCCAAACGGTAAATTCGCCTACGTCATTACGGAACTTGCCTCCACCATCACCACCTTCGCCTACGACGCTAACAACGGCGCGCTGAAGGAACTGCAAACTCTTTCCACCTTGCCCGCCGATTTTCACGGCAAGAACACAGCCGCCGAAATCGCCATCGCGCCGTCCGGCAAATTCCTGTTCGCCTCCAATCGCGGCAACGACACCATCGCCTCCTTCGCCATCGATCCCAAAACTGGAACTCTCCGCTGGCTGGGCGCGCAAAGCACTGAGGGCAAAACCCCGCGCCACTTCGCCATCGACACGTCTGGCCGCGAACTGCTGATCGAAAACCAGGATTCCAACTCGCTCGTCCTGAAACACATTGACGCAGTGGCCGGAAAATTAACTTCCATCGGCAGCCCCATCCCCGCGCCCGCGCCTGTGTGCGCGGTTTTCCTTCCCATGAAGGCAAAATAAATTCGCCAAGCACGCGCGGAAGGTACAAAACTGTTTTATGATGAAACTCCTACGCTGGGTTTGCACCAGCACCATCACAGCATCCCTGCTCGGCTGCACCCTGTTCGCAGCTCCGGGCTCAACCGATAACACAGCCAAAGAAGAACACAATGATATCGGTGTCGGCAAAGAAACCGCCTCCACCCACACGCAAAATCCCGACGCGCAATGGTATCCCGACGCTGGCTTCGGCTTGTTCATTCATTGGGGCATCGCCTCGGTGAAGGCGATCAACATTTCCTGGCCCATGATCCCCGGCCGCGCGCTGGCAAAAAAACGCATCATCGATCCCGCCGAACGCGCGCGCATCATCCGTGAAAGCGACTACAATCTTGACGGAAAGCCCAATTCCATCACGCCCAATGAGTATTGGGAAATGGCCAAGGATTTTAATCCGCAGCATTATGATCCGGATAAATGGATCAAGGCCGCCAAAGCCGCCGGCTTTCAATATGCCGTGCTGACCACGCGCCATCACGAAGGCTTCGCCCTGTGGCCGAGCGACTACGGACATTTCAACACCAAGAATTACATGGGCGGCAGAGACCTGGTGAAGCCCTATGTCGAAGCGTGCCGCAAATACGGAATGAAAGTCGGCCTCTATTACTCGCCGCCCAATTGGCATTTCGAAAAGGATTTCAAGAATTTCATGTACGGCGGCGCCGCCAAAAAAAATCCCGAGTTTCCCGCGCTGGATGCTGACTTGAAACCGCGCACCACCAAGCCTTCCCCCGAAGCATTGGCCAAGATGCAGAAGGCCTACAACGAAATGGTTCGCGGACAGGTGATTGAATTGTTAACGCATTACGGCAAGATTGATTTGTTATGGTTCGACGGCAAACCGCCGACTCCGAACGGGGCAAACTGCATCACGCTGGAGGAAATTCGCAAGCTCCAGCCTGGGATCGTCGTGAATCCGCGACTCTGGGGCCACGGCGATTTTATCACCTACGAACGCACGCTTGGCACGGACAAACCCGTCCACGGCTGGGCTGAGTTTTGCAATACCTGGACGGCCTACTGGCCATACGTCGCGAACGCGCCTTTCCGCGCGCCCGGATTCGTCCTCGGCCAATTCGTCCAATGCCGTTCGCTCGGGGTCAATTATCTGTTGGGCGTCGGCCCCACCAAGGACGGCGAATTTGTGGACGATATTTACAAAAACATGGCCATCGTCGCCGATTGGCTGAAACAGAATGGTGTGGCCGTGAAAGGCACGAAACCGCTCCCGCCTGATGAATCCGCGTCGGTTCCCGCCGTCACGTCCGGTTCCACGCGCTATTTATTTGTGTCGCCAAGCTTCAAACCCGGCGGTTCCTACCAAGCGGACCTGCTCCCGCCCGCAGACGAAACCCTGACACTTCGAGGCGTTGACAAACCCAAAAACGTAAAGCTCCTCCGTGATGGATCACCTTTGACGTATTCTTACACGGACAATATCGTCACCATCCAATTCCCGGCATCCCGGCGAACTGAACTGGTCGACGTAGTCGAAGTCGCTCTAGCTCACCACCGGTGATATCCCGGGCCGAAATAGAATCGGACTGAAGGACCATAATAATAAGGATACGGCGGCGGCCCGTAATAATACGCCGGCGGCGGATACGCGGGTGCCGGCGGATACGCAGGCGCGGGCTGGTTCATATCGAAGTAAATCTTCGAAGGAATCCTGTCCTGCGGCGTGAGAAAGTGTCCCGTGCGGAACAATCTCGTCTGAACGTACTGATTGGTCGTTACGGGCAAGGCCCGGACCACATAATAATAAGACCCGAAATCGTGGAACGTCCCGTCGGGATCGCCGAAAATTTTGATCGTCACGGGTGTTTGCCCCACATCCTGGCCATTGGCTTCAATCCGCGCGCCGGGCGGTGTGGCATCAATCTGAACATAATAAGCCATGGTGTTATGCGGCCCGCGTTCGGCTCCGGGCGGGATCGTTTGGCAACCAGCCAGAACCAACGCTGCGGCTGCTCCCGCAGCAAGGGCGAATGTTGATCTCATACTGGTAAGTTGCCCTAACTCGCGAATTCCTCAAATAGAAAACCAACGCCTCAAAAACTGGGCACTTCTGCTACCATGCTGCCTTGTTTTGCCAGCGCGATAGTGATTTGTCATGAGATCAGTACGTAGTCGGCCTCATGAAGGCCAAGGAGTGCAGTTTCCGAACCGAATCGCAGATTCCTCCATCTCTACGTCAAATCATTAAAGAAAGGTTGCATATGAAACACCGCATTACAGTGGTCTTAATGGCTTGCGCGGCGATGATAGCGGGTCCGGGCATGGTCCTCGCGCAGGCAGACGTAAACGTTTCCGCGGGCTTTTCCGCCCCTGGCGTTTCCGCCGGCATTCAAATCAATTCACCCTCGGATTTTTACCAACCCCTGGCCTCATACGGTAATTGGGTCGACGTGCCCCAGTATGGCCGCTGCTTTCAACCGGCGGATATGCCGCAGGGTTGGCAACCGTATACGGACGGGCAATGGGTATGGACTGACGCCGGTTGGTGCTGGCAAAGCGATCAGCCGTGGGGCTGGGCCTGCTTCCATTATGGTTCGTGGTATGACGATCCGTCCATGGGATGGGTTTGGATTCCGGGCACCGAGTGGGCTCCGGCCTGGGTCGACTGGCGGTACAGCGATGATTACGTAGGCTGGGCGCCTTGCGGCCCAAACCGCGTCGTTGTGGCTCCTTCGCTCTTCACGTTTGTAAACATTAATCGCTTCCATGGGCGCTTTCATGGACGCCATGATTTCATTGTGGACAATCCCACAATTATCAATCGCACGCGCGTCGTGAACAATTTCGAACGACGCAGCATTAACGTCGACGGCCACGAGCGCACCATCTTTGCCAACAGAGGCCCTGGGGTGGATCGTATCCGCCATGCGACAGGCCAGGATTTCACGCCCCGCCCTGTAGGACAGGTATTTCGTGAATCTCACATGAGAGCCAATCGGTCCGAGAACATGAGAGGCAATGAACACCAGCGGCACGAGCAACAGCCGTCCCCGACCGGGAGGGAACAGGAACGCAATTACCAACGGCAGAACCAACAACCGCAGTTGAACGAAAACCACAATCGACAAACCCCGCAGCAACGGCCCTCCCCCACTGGCAGAGAGCAGCAGCGGAATTATCAACAGCCGAACCAACAACCGCGTTTAAACGAAAACCATAACGCGCGGCCGGAACAACAGACACCGGAGCAGCGAGTTCGCCCGGAACAACGCACGCCTGAGACTCCTCACAACCGCCCCGAAGCAATGCCGCCGACGGGACGCCAACAACCGCGCGTTTTTCAAACTCCAAGGCAGGAAACTCCGAGACAAGAAGTGCCGAATCCCAGTCCGCGTTCTGAGCAGCGCCGGGAAGTCCCCGCGCAGCCGGAACGTCCGGCAACACCGCCTGAGAGGTCCCTGCCGCCTACCGGCCGCGAAACACCTCGCGCGACACCGCCTGCAACTCGCGAAGCGCCGCCGGCCGCTCGCCAGGCTCCCGAACGACAGGCTCCCACGCCTGCGCCCGGGCACGATAACGGCCACGGAAACGATCGACGAAATCGCGACGGTCAATAAGCCCGTGCCAAAACAATAATGCGAAAGGACGCGTCATTTGGCGCGTCCTTTTTTTCACAGCATTGTATCACGCCGTTCTCTGGTCTATCGTCCTCGCGTGATGGCGACAAAAGATGATCATGATTTTGACGTGGCAGTCATTGGTGGTGGCAGCGGTGGTTACGCAGCGGCGCGATCAACGGCAGCGGTCGGTTTGAAAACCGTCGTCATTGAAGGAGGCGATCAACTCGGGGGCTTATGCATTCTCCGCGGCTGCATGCCTACGAAGGCGCTGCTTTACGCCGCCGAAGTCATGCATCTCGCCAGCCATCCGGGGGCGTGGGGCATCCACAGCGAGGTCAATTTTGATTTTACCAAGGTCATGGCCCGGAAGAATGCCATGGTCAAGGAATTCGCGGACTATCGCGCGCAACAATTGACGAGCGGCAAGTTCCAACTCGTTCGCGCCATGGCGCGTTTTGCCGATCCGCATACGGTCGAGCTCAGCACCGGCGGCACGCTGCGCGCAAAAAACTTCATCATCGCGACCGGGTCGGGCATTGCGCCGTCGCCCCTGCCCCAATTGAATGAAGTCGGATTTTTGACCAGTGACAGCGCGCTGGAATTAACCAGGCTTCCGCGCTCAATCACGGTGCTCGGCGGCGGAGCGGTGGCGCTCGAATTCGCGCAATTCTTCGCCCGGTTCGGCGTAAAAGTAACGCTGATTCAGCGCAGCCCGCATGTGTTGCACGAAATGGATTCCGACGCTGCCGCGGTGATTGAGGATGTGTTTCGTCGTGAAGGAATCACTGTTTACACTGGCACCAAGCTCACCGGCGCGCGTCAATTGGGCGGTTTGAAAGAGGTCTTTTTTGAACACGAGGGCGAATCCAGGCGCGCGCTCGCGGAGGAGATCTTTTTCGCGCTGGGCCGGATTCCCAATATTGGTTTGCTCGGCTTGGATAAGATTGAGGTGCAAACGGAATTTGGCCGGATCACCACTGACCGGCAAATGCGAACAACGGCGCCGCACATATACGCGGTGGGCGACTGCACGGGGTTGCATGAAATTGTGCACATCGCCATTCAACAGGGCGAAGTCGCGGCGCACAATATTGTTCATCCCGATCAACAAAAAGCGATGGATTATCGGCTGCTGACGGAAGTCGTTTTCACCGAGCCGCAGATCGCTTCCGTTGGGCTTACCGAGAAACGGGCACACGTCTCGAACATCCCATATTTGACCGCCAAATATCCGTTCAACGACCACGGCAAATCGCTCATCATGGAAGCAAAGGATGGCTTCGTGAAATTACTGGCGGAACCGCAGACGGGCGAGATTATCGGCGGCTCGTGCGTCGGGCCGATGGGAGGCGAACTCATCCACGAAATCATCGCAGCAATGCACCAGCGCATGACGGTTCAGGAGTTGGCCGCCATGCCGCATTATCATCCCACCCTCGCGGAAATTTGGACGTATCCCGCGGAAGAACTGATGGAGCAGATTTCGATTTAGGCGGCCGTCCGAACCGCGTGAGGCATGTGAGTGGCGGTCCCCTGCGGTTTGGCATCCAGACATTGCCGGACCAGAAGCGCCAATTGCGGCGGGTGATACGGTTTGGCGAGGAAAGCCGCCTCATCGCGGCCCAAATCCTTGCCGATCAGTTCAGCGCTGTAACCGCTGGTGTAGACAACTTTCAGTCCCGGCTTTGATTTTTTCAACTCCTCGGCCAATTCGCGGCCGTTCATGCCACCGGGCATGATCATATCCGTCACGAGCAAATCAAATTCGCCGCCGGCTTTCTCCCAGATTTGCATGGCTTCAGGCCCGGAGGCCGCCAGCGACACATCATAATGATAGGCCACCAGCACTTCGCGAACGAGTTCACGCAATTCGACCTGATCTTCAACGACGAGGATTTTTTCGCGCCCGCCGTGCACATGTCCCGCTTCCGTGATAAAATCCGTGTTGGACGAGATTCTCTCCCGGGAAGCAGGAATGAAAATCGAAAAGGTTGTCCCGATCCCGACCTGGCTTTGAACATCCAGCCAGCCGCCGTGTTGGCGCACGATTCCGTACACAGTTGCCAGGCCAAGCCCGGTTCCCTTGCCGACTTCCTTGGTCGTAAAGAAAGGCTCGAAAATTCTTTCCAGAGTTTTGGCATCCATGCCGCAGCCGGTGTCTTTCACCGTGAGCGACACGAATTGCCCCGCGCGCGAGCTGGGATGCCGGGCGACGTAGATCTGATCAATTTCGACCAGCGAAGTGGCAATGACCAGCTTTCCGCCTTTGGGCATGGCATCGCGCGCGTTCACGACCAGGTTCATGATGATCTGCTCCAGCATTCCAGTGTCACCCTCGACGCAGGGAAGATCGCCTCCCGTGGCCGTCTCCAATGCAATGTCTTCGCCCAGCATCCGGTTCAACATGCTTTCCAGGTTGTGAATCACCGCGTTAAGATCCAGGACTTTGGTCTGAATGACCTGCTTGCGGCTGAACATCAGCAACTGCCGAATGAACCGCGTCGCGCGCTCGGAGGCGCTGCAAATTTGTTTCAATGATTTGGCGCTGTCGGAATCGGCCGGAACTTTCACCAACAGCAAACCGGCGTGGCCCTGCACGATCGTCAAGACGTTATTGATGTCATGCGCAACTCCCGCCGCGAGCTGGCCCACGCATTCCATTTTCTGCGCCTGATGCAATTGCGCCTCCAGGTTCAGCGCGTCCGTCACATCGGCGCCGTAACAGTGCACCACCTGGTTGGTCAGGACCGGAAAGAAGGACCAACTGATGTTGCGGCCATTGATGACCACCTGGTTGTCGAGCCTCTTTTTTCCGGTGGCGAGGCAATCGCGCGCAATCTCCGTGGTTTCCGCGGGCATGATCGTCAGCAAATCGCTTTGCCCCAAAGCGCGGGCCATCTTGCGGGCCGCGTCGTTCGCATAGGTCAGCGTGCCGTCCGCCTTGATTTCCAGAACGGGGTTGGGATTGACACGCGGGAAGGCGGCCAGTTGCTGGATCCTGATCTCGGAAAGATGCCGGTCGGTGATATCCGAAATACTGCCAAAGGCGCCGGTCATCATTCCCTCGGCATTGACGGTTGCCTGGAGATCAAATTCCACCCAGCGAATTTTCCCGTCCTCGGTCAGGCACCGGGTTTCGTGCCGCGAATAATCCAGTTCGCGCTGCGTGAGCTGGAGAAAAATCCGGCGATTTTGATCGCGGTCCTTTTCGTGGACGAACTCCAAAAAAGATTTGCCCAGGGATTCGTTCACATCAAAACCGGTGATGACGCTCCAGGCCGGGTTCAGGAACGTCCAGTTGCCGGATGCATCCAATTGAAAAATCACTTCCTTGATGCTCTCCACCACCAAACGATACTTGCTCTCACTCTGGCCGAGCGCTTCCTCGGAACGTTTGCGGTCCATGCAAAGCGCAATTCCGTTCGCAACAGAGCCCATTTCCTCAGCGATTTGATGGGAGAGCGGATTGCGAGTGAATATGGACATCAGCCCGAGCAATTTATCCTCGAGGATCAGCGGATAAGCGGCGTACGCCACCAAACCGGCGCGGTGAATCCATTCCGGATTGGCCATCCGCCCATCGCCGAGAAGCTGCCTCACCACGAGCGCCTTTCCCTGCGCGACCTCTTCGGCGTTCAACTGCATCCTTGGAAGGCAATGCGCGTTCCGCTCCTGCTCAAAGATATCGCCCGCGCCGGCGAGCGGCTCAAAACTGTTCTTCTTCGCGTCGAAGGTGAATATCTGGGCCAGCTCGGCGTTGAGATATTGCACCATGGCATGGGCGCACTTTTCCAGGATCTCCGTCAACGAGCCCTGTCGCGTCAGAGCCAAACCCACTTTCGCGCCGAACGATGCCAGCCGGCCCTGCTCGAAGGCGGCAATGGCCGCGGCGCGTTTGCGTTGAATCGCATAGCGAATGCTGCGCTCCAGCCATTCGGCCTGCAATTGGCCCTTGACCAGGTAATCCGAAGCGCCGGCTTCCATTGCTTCCACGTCGATTTCCTGATGGCCGGAGGTGGTGAGAAGGATCACGGGCGAACCGCAGCCGCCCTGGATGGCCGCTCGCAGCAGTTCGACTCCGTTGCAGGCGCCCAGGCGATAATCCACGAGGCAAACATCAAATCGGTTGCTCACCATGAGCTCCAACCCTTGCTCATAGGTCTTCGCCCACTCGATGTTAAAGGCCCTCCCGCGAATCTCCGCGAGAAAATCGCGAGTGATGATGAAATCATCTTCATCATCCTCTACGAGCAGCACATTAATTGTTTTCGAATCAATCACGGATTGTGTTGGCCAGTCCGGCCGGCAGTTCGACAATGTTCAGCCAATACTGGGCGATGACGCGCATCAGCTCCACCAGCGCCTCATATCGCACCGGCTTCGTAATAAAGGAATTTGCCCCCAGCTCATAAATAAGATCGACATCCGTATCGGCGCGCGAGGTAGTCAGGACAACCATGGGAATGCGCCGAAGCGACGCGTTGGATTTTATTTCCCTCAAAGCCTCGCGGCCATCCTTCAGCGGCATGTTCAAATCGAGCAGGACCAATCCCGGCCGCGGAGTGTTGGCATCGTATTTTCCTCGTTGCAACAGGAAATCGAGGAGGTCCTCGCCATTTTCCACAAAGCGCAACTCCGCGCCCTGCCCGCTTTCCTCCAACGCATCCCGCGCCAGCAATCGGTCGTCCGGATCATCCTCGGCGATGAGAATGATTTTGGATTTTGGAACAGTCTCGTCCGGGTTCATTTGGCTTTTCCAGTTTCCGCCGGATTGGACGGCAGGGTGACAATAAAGGTTGCGCCGTTTCCAGGCTGGCTGCGCGCGGTGATGGAACCACCGTGGCGATCCGCGATGCGGCGGCAGACCGCGAGCCCGACACCCGTGCCGTCATACTCCGAGCGGCCATGCAATCGCTGAAAAACGGCGAAAATCTTCTCCAGATGCTTTTCCTCAAAACCAATGCCATTGTCCTGAACGGTGATTTCCCAGGATGAATGACCGTTGGCTCCGTTGCCGTTCTCGCTCGCGCGCGCACCGTTCCGCGAATGCTCTGGAACCACGTGGCTTTCGATCTTGATGATCGGCTGGTTTTTTGGCGGGTGGAACTTGAGGGCATTGCTCAACAGATTTTGGATGAGTTGCCGCATTTGCGTCGGATCAGCATTGATGGTGGGCAGTTCGCCGAGTTCGATCCGCGCATTCTTCTTCTCGATGCTGACCTCCAAATCGTTCAGAACTTCTTTCGCGATCGCCGACAAATCGACCGGCACGAACGGCTGCGAACTGCGTATCACCCTCGAGAAGGCCAGCAAATCATTGATGAGCGTCTGCATCCGCGCCGCGGCGTTCTGCATTCGGCTGAGATAATCGCCGGCCTCTCCCAGGTCGATCTTTTCGCATTTTACCTTCACGCGGTCGCCAAACGCCTGAATTTTTCGCAACGGCTCCTGTAAGTCGTGCGAGGCCACAAATGCGAATTGCTCCAGTTCGGCATTCGACCGCGCGAGCTCATCCGCTTTGCGGGCCAGGTCCTGCTCCGCCTTTCGGCGTTCAGTGATGTCTTTGAAAATCAGCACCGCGCCTTCCTCCTGGCCGTTTTCGCGGATGGGTGTTTTGATCAGTTCGGCCAGAAACGTTGAGCCGTCGCGGCGGCGGAAAATCTGGCCTTCGGTTTTCTTTTCGGACGCGGAAGTGGTCACGGAAAAATCCGATCCAAAAATCTCCCGCTCGGAACGTCCGATCAATTCCTTGGACTCATAGCCCGTCATCCGCGCCGCGGCGGGATTGACGTAGTTGGCCCGTCCGTTGGCGTCCAAACCGCAAATGCCTTCACCGGCGGAATTCAGGATCAGCTCATAGCGATGCTGCAGCTTTTGGATGGCCTGGGTGCGCTCCTGAATATGAATCTCGAGGACATCTCTTGAGCGCGCGAGTTCGCGTTGTTGCTCGTGCAAGGTTCGTTCCGAGCGTTTGCGCTTGTCCAGTTCCTCCTCCAAAAACGTGTTTCGTTCGGCCAGGGTGGCATTCTGCTTTTCCATTCGCTCCCTGGCTAGTCGCTCCTGCGCAATTTGGTTTTGCAGGGATGCGGAATTGGCCAGCGCGAGTTGTTCGCTGCTTTTCAGACGCTCTGACAATTCCTTCTGCCAAATGGCATTTCGTCGCGCCATTCTGAACAGAACCATCGTGATCACCAGGATGCCAGTCACCGCCGCGAGCAATGCCCACCGCATGACTTTCTGCAAGTCGCCGGAGTATCGTCCCAGGGCCGGGAGTCCAACAATGAAACTCAAACCGCAACCGGCAGCCACGATCAGGAGGACAAAGAATGCCAATCGAGCGGCCCGCCGGACGGCGCGGGATCTTCCTTCCGCCAGGGTTGTTATCCCTTCGCTGGCCCGTATCATTGGGTTGCTCATGTCTTCGCCAGCCAGTACTGTGACAAATAAATTTCGACGCCTGCGTGGCCGGGAATTTTTGGCGCTGCCGAGGCGCGAGCGACGAGCATACCCTTTATGGGCCTGTAAGGAGCGAGCAACGAAGGCAGCGCCAAAAAGGCCGGCCACCCGGAGGGCTGCGCCAGAATTGGCTTCTGGCTGCCTTGTTCCTCAGTCACAGGGCCTTGGCAGCCCAGGCGGTTCTGAGTCGCGCCTTGCCAGAAGCCAATTCTGGCGCGGCGCAGGTGTCGAAATTTATTTGTCACAGTACTAGTTCGTTTGTCGTGCAAACAGCAAGTCGCAGACCGCAGAACAGCTTGGGGCGTGAAAACGCGAGGGTTCCGCCACCCCTCCGCGCTGGAATCGCCATTCGACATCACGTCCGCACGAAGCGCGCCCGGCCATGGGCGGAATTCCTGGAGCGACAACCCGTTACGGAGCGAAATTCCACGGATTCGGCGCGGATTGGGGAAGCAATCGCAAAAATTGCCGAACAATAGACTCGATTGCCCATAATTGTGACACCCTCCGGCTGCGCCGCGAGAAGCCGGGCGCATTGCCTTGGAAAAAATCTCCTTTTTCGGAAAGAGATGCCGTGTGCAGGCGTCTCGTTAAAATCGGTTATTTTTGTGGGTTATACATGGACGCTGCCATCTTCAGGCCGGCCAACTGGAGTTTGAGCTGGCTGACCTGGAAATCTTTGAAGGCGTTGAGCTGGTCCGGGGTCAGGATGGATTGGGCGCGCGATAAAAATTGATTGTCGAACTGTTCGCGTTCCTGTTCGAACTTGTTGATATTGTCGTCCGTGAGCAGCGAGCCCATGTCGCTGTTCATTGCGGCATTTTGCTGGTTCAGGCCGGAGGTCCAGTTGAAGCTGTTGCGCGCGTCGCTCATGGCCTGAATCAACTGCTGCTGTTGCGTGTCGCTCAACGCGTTCGGCGTGCCGGCAAATTGATCCGAGAACTGGCCGACGCTCATGCGGTCCGGAACCGTTTTTTCATACGATTGAAACGCCTGATAATTGTCATCGCCGACGAGTTGTTTGATCTGGTTGTTGATATCGTCGGTCTGGTCTTTGATTTGTTTGGTGAGATCGGCGCGTTTGGAAGCGTCGAGGCTGTCATCCATCAGCGCCATGCCGACATCCGCGCCAACGAGCATCCGATTCTGAATCAACTCCTTCAAGGCCGCCGACTGTTCCTGTGTCAAATTAAGCTGTTTGAAAAGGTCGGCGTATTGTTTGGCAATCATCGGGCCCAGCACGGCCTTTTGCTGCGCCTTCATCATTTCGCGCATGCCCGGGTCCTTGAAAATGGCCGCCATGCTGTGCAATGGATTGTTGGTCTTGGCTTCGGCGAGCGATTGCTGCAACTGCTCGGATTTCTTCGATTGCGCCACCACTTCGCTGGTGCTTTCGGTCAGGGTTTTCTGCAGTATCTTGTTCTTTTGCTCGGCCAATTTGGCGTCTTCAATCTCGGCGGCTTTCTCTTTTAATTCCGCCTGGGCGGCCTGAAGCTGTTGCTGTGCCGCGGCCAGTTGCTCGGTTTTCAGTCCTAATTTCTGTTGCTGCTCGGCGGCAAGAATTCCGAGCGCCACGCAGGCGATGATCGAAAGCGAAAGAATCAAATTTTTCATAATGGCTCCCTCACGCCGATGATGCGCTGGTTGCGGGAAATGACAATGCAAAATTGAAACGAGGCAAGGGAATGAACGGCAGGCGAATTTTTTATTCCTCCGCTAAATATTCCCCCTGCCGTTGAGCTTTTAGCGGTAATGAATCGGGTCCGGGCCGGGCGCGATCTGAAAACGTTCAGGCTGGCGCAGGAACGGAATTTTCCCGCCCGAGTGCCATTGCCACCATATCCATCCCAGGAGACAGAGGCCAATGGCGCCGCCGATTTGGGCAAATTTGACCAGAGCAATTTTTCGCAGGGCAATTCTTCGTCCGGGGGCGTTTCGCTGAACGGGCGCGGATTGGGGTTCGGGAGTTTCTGACGGGTGACATTCGGCCAAAAGGGTCGACCAGCTCAGCTCGGGAGTATCGTAGAATAGCAAACGATAATGGGACGAAGGACAATCTTCGCGCGCGCATTGGCCGGAGCGCAATCGTTTCAGTTGGACGCTGTTCTCATTGCCACTGGAGATTCCCGCCAGCGCCAGCAATTCCTCGCCAGAGAGAGCGAAGTCGCAGTTGGCGCATTTTGCCGCCAGCGCCCTGGACCAGATGGACCGGTGCGATTCCAAATCGCCGCCCGCGCGCCGCCAGGCTTCGGCAACGGCAAACACGAACCGCGGCAGACGCTGGATCGGCTCTTCACGAACCAGAAAACATCCGGATTCTTTGGACGATTCCATCACCTATTTCCACCGCGAGAGGGAGCGCTGCTGTAAACAGGCTTATACCACATCCAATCCGCCGTCTGTTCAAACGGATAATAGGGATCGTCGCAAAGCGATTTCGTGAAGTTGAGAAATCGCGCGTGGCCGTCCACGAAAGCTATGGGGGACCAGTATTGCGGATGCGCCAGGCGAGGGTCCAAAAAGTCGGCTTTCGCCGGGCCTCTATGCCATTGATACCATCGCGGCTCGAAAAGAGGCGGACTGGCGTGGCAAACCTGCGGGGTGGCCGTTGGTTCATAAAACAGGATGAATGTTGCAGGATCCGGAACCCAATCCGCCGCCTAGCCCTCGATGCCGCCGGCATTGGCGTGCAACGTGGGCGGGTTGGGGAGGCCATTGGGCAGTCCCATATTGAATTCATAACTGAATCCACGCGTGTCCCAGCAACTGGGAAGCAAGGTGGTTTCCGGATGAAGGTGACAGTCCTCGCTGACTTTTCCCTTGTCCTCGGGGCAGTGATAAATCTCTGACGAACCCAAATATGAGAACAACTGTCGTGATTTGGCGGGGCCGTGATTGGTCCAAAGGCAGATGGAGCCCGCCATCGGGTCTTTGCCTCCGCAAACGAAGCTGAACAGATCTCGATTGTCGTCCCAATACATGCGGGCAGCGAAGCCGATCGCCTTGACGTTATTGATGCATTGCGTTTCCCGGGTTCGCTGCTTGGCGTGGGCGAGAATGGGAAGGAGCATGCCGGCCAGAATCGCGATAATGGCGATGACCACCAGAAGTTCTACCAGAGTAAAGCCCGGTCTCTTTTCACTGAGACCATCGACGCGACCAGAACGTTGTGAATGCATAGCTATTGCCCTCCGCAACCAATGGGCGCCGCACACACAATGATGGGCAAAACGCCCAAATCCAGTTGTTCTCGAATCTTCGGATATTTGCCGTCCGTGCCTATTATTATAGGTACTCCGTGGACGAACGTCAATTCCTTCAACTAATGACAAGAACGCCCGATCCGTTAGCGCACATTTGCAATCTGCGTTACCTCGACATGCGCCAGTCCCGAAGGTGATTTTCAATTTGGATTTCAATCTAGTTGGCGAACACGTTGGTTCCCGGTAAGTTGACGCGAATGACGGATTCAATCGAGTCGCTGGGAATGATCGCGGGGAATCGCTCACTGCCGCTGTTGTTCGCGCAACAGGCGCGCAGCATGGGCGTGAAGCGGCTCGTGGCGGCGGCGTTCGAGGGGGAGACGGACCCGGCGCTGGCGACGCTGGTGGATGACATCGTGTGGCTCAAGGTCGGCCAGCTTTCCAAGCTGATTTCCGTGTTCACCGACCGTGATGTGAAACGCTGCGTGATGGTCGGCCAGATTGCGCCCAAAAATCTCTATGACCTGCGGCCAGATTTGCGCGCGATGGCGGTGTTGCTGCGGTTGAAGGAAAAAAATGCGCACACAATTTTTGGCGCGATTGCGGACGAGTTGAAGAAGGACGGCGTGGAATTGATCGATGCCCTGTCCTGGTTGACGCCGTTGATGCCGGCGGACGGATTTCAGATCGGTCCGAAGTCGAGCGCGGAGCAGAAAGCCGATGTGGAATTTGGATTCAAGATCGCGAAGGAAGTTTCGCGGCTGGAAATCGGGCAAACCGTCGTCGTGAAAAACGGCACGGTATTGGCCGTGGAGGGATTTGAAGGCACGGACAAATGCCTGGCGCGCGGGGGCGAATTGGCCGGCAAAAACGGCGGCGCGGTGGCCGTGAAAGTGGCGAAAATCGGCCATGACATGCGCTTCGATATTCCCTGCATCGGCGCGCAGACGCTGGAAACGTGCGCGTCGGCGGGAATTTCCGTCCTTGCGCTGGAAGCGGGAAAGACTTTATTGCTAGAGCGCGAGGCTTGCGAGAAGTTCGCGGCTAAAAATAAAATTTCTGTTACGACGATAAATTAAAACCACGGATAAACACGGATGCACACGGATAAAAGCTCCAAGCACCAAGTCCCAAGCTCCAGAGAAACTCCAAACTTCAAATTCAAAAACACAGTTTGGAATTTTGACATCCATCCGTGTTTATCCGTGTCCATCCGTGGTTGAAAAATTTATGCTAACGTCTCACGAACTCTTCGGTTTCATGTCGCCGGCTTTGGCGAACGACATCATCACCTTCACTTTCGAAAACGAAAAGCCCACGTATCGCGCCACGTTGAATGCCGTGGCGGAATCGCGCCATGTGCGCGGCGTGTTTTTGGAACGCCAGCCCAAGGCGCAACGCCATGCGACGATGGCGTCGTCGCTGGCCAAGCCGAACCTGGAGGTTGCGGCGGGCAACCTGATTCGCGTCTGGCTGCTGAAAAAATACAAATCCATGCTGGTGGACTTTTTGAACGCGCTCGAAATCAAAAACGAAGAAGGCGTGGTGGAGGATTTGCCGAAATCGATGGATGATGCGAAGCTGAAAGCTGCGGTGGATACGTTGCTGGGCAAATATCCGCCGGAAGCAGTGGCGGTTTATTTGAATGCGTTCAACGATATGAACGAGGCGAACTGGGCGAATTTGAAGGCACTGCTGGAGAACGATTCGCGTTTGCAACTGGGCGCGCACGCCTGACCTTTGGCCATCGCCACGACGTCAGGCGGTGACCGGGTTTCGGCAAAATACTTCTAGCGCCGCCCGGCTTGTTTTGTATCGTAAGGCCGCTTTGAGCAAAGTCTCAATTTCCGAAAGGCAACAAAATGGAACCCAAAGCTGATATTGCAGTGATCGGTCTGGCCGTGATGGGCCAGAATTTGATTTTGAACATGAACGACCACGGTTTCACCGTGGTGGCTTTTAATCGCACGGTGGAAAAGGTGGATCATTTTCTCGCCAATGAAGCCAAGGGCACGAAGGTCATTGGCGCGCATTCCATTGAGGAAATGGTCGCGCAACTCAAGCGTCCGCGCCGCGTGATGCTGATGGTGAAAGCGGGCGCGCCGGTGGATGAATTCATCGAACACCTGCTGCCTCACCTGGAACCCGGCGACATTATCATCGACGGCGGCAATTCGCTGTTTGAAGACACCAACCGTCGCGTGAAATACGTGGAGAGCAAGGGACTGCTTTATATCGGCACGGGCGTGAGCGGCGGCGAAGAAGGCGCGCGGCACGGCCCCAGCATCATGCCCGGCGGCTCGCCCGCCGCGTGGCCGCATGTGAAGGACATTTTCCAGGGGATTGCCGCCAAGGTGGACAATGGCACGCCCTGTTGCGATTGGGTGGGCGAAGGCGGCGCGGGCCATTACGTGAAGATGGTCCACAACGGCATCGAATACGGCGATATGCAATTGATTTGCGAGGCCTACAACATTTTGAAAAACGGCCTTGGGATGTCCCACGAGGAGATGCATAACGTCTTCAAGGAATGGAACACGGGCGAACTGGAAAGTTATTTGATTGAAATTACGCGCGACATCCTCGCTTTCAAAGACACCGACGGGCAGCCGTTGGTCGAGCACATCCTCGATACCGCCGGCCAGAAAGGCACGGGCAAGTGGACGGTACAGAACAGCGCGGAACTGGGCATCCCGATTACGTTGATCGCGGAGGCCGTGTACGCGCGCTGCGTTTCGGCGCTCAAGGATGAAAGGGTGAAGGCGGCAAAAAAATTGAAGGGGCCGAAACCGACATTGCCGCAGGCCAAGAAGCCCGAGGCGAAAAAGGAGTTTACTGATAACGTGCGCGACGCCTTGTATGCCTCGAAGATCGTGAGCTACGCGCAGGGCTACATGCTCATGCGCACGGCGGCGAATGAATACAAGTGGAACCTGAATTACGGCGGCATCGCGCTCATGTGGCGCGGCGGGTGCATCATCCGGTCACGGTTCCTGGGCAAGATCAAGGAAGCCTACGACAAGAACGCGAAGCTGGCGAACCTAATGCTGGACGATTATTTCCGCGGAGAAATCAAGCGCTGTCAAAAAGGCTGGCGCAACGTGGTTTCGGCGGCATTCAAACGGGGCATTCCGGTGCCGGCATTCAGCACGGCGCTGTCGTTCTATGACAGCTATCGCAGCGCGCAGTTACCGGCGAACCTGTTGCAGGCGCAGCGGGATTATTTTGGCGCCCACACTTACGAGCGCATCGACAAGCCGCGCGGCGAATTTTTCCACACAAACTGGACCGGGCACGGTGGCACAACGGCCTCCGGAAGCTATACGGTTTAGACGGAATAATTCATTGGAATTCAAGGCGCAGCCACGGTCGCAAGTCCGTGGCTGCGCGCTTTTTGGGGCGTTGGCTTTCTTGATCGGGTCCGTGGGGAAATCTCCGGTTTTCGGATGGGGGTGAATCCCCATTATTTTTGCCGGATGAATCAGGCTAAATCATAGAGAAAGGCCATGAACTACGAGGCAGTGGAAGAAACGATTAGAGCTGGCTATCGAGAAGTCTCATCACAATATCGGCACGACGACGAAGTCGAAGTAACGACGCCAAACCATCATCGGATTTGCGCCACGCTGCAGCGGATTTGTGTCTCGTTTCCTCATCCCATCCGCGTGCTCGACGTCGGCTGCGGCACTGGCCGTTACTTTCATTGCCTGACCAACGTGGAGGAATTAACCGGGGTGGACATCTCCGAGGAAATGCTGCAGGAGGCGGAGGCAAATCCGGTGCGGCAGGAAATGATTTCTGTAAAGACAATCAACCTGTTGCGCGGAAATGCGTATTTGACATCCTTTCTCCCGGAGTCGTTTCATTTCGTTTACTCGCTGGGAATGTTCGGGAACGGCTGCCCGGTGACGCCCGAGGTGTGCAACCGTTTTTACGAATGGCTGGCGCCGGGCGGAAAACTTTTCTTCAACACGGTGGATTTTGCGGGGCTGCCGCTATGGTATCGCGCGCGCAGGCAGGCGCGCGATTTCGTGTACCCGATGCTGAGCCGCCGCTTGAAAAGCGTGCTGGATGAACGGGAATCCCGCCAGCCGTGGTTCTCCATGAACAAGGAGCAGCTCGAAGATGTGCTGCGGCAAACGAGGTTCCGGACTTTCCAGGTGACGTCGCATGTGTGCCAGTCACCGTTGTGGACGGGGAGGCACTTGGAGTGCATTGCGAGCAAGGGCGGGAATTGAGAGGATCAATCCGAAGGTCGAAATCCGAAATCCTAAAGAAACCGAAGCCCGATTGGAGAATACAGCTTTGCCGATCTACGGCTTCTTTCGGATTTGCGGCGCTCCCGCCCTCATTCCACCGGAATCGATGTCGGCCTATAGCCGCTTTTCAGCAGCGCGTCGTGCAGTTCGGGAATGTGAGTTTTGGTCGTATCGAACGTCACGGTCGCCAACGCGGCCTGGCGATCCACGCGCACCTCGGTGACGCCATTTACGGCGCGCAATGCCTTTTCCACGCGGCGCACGCAATTATCGCAAGTCATCCCGGCAATCCCGATATCGTGAGTTTCCAGGGCGCTGGCTCCGGAAACATTTTCATGAGCATTCATAAATACCTGCTTTGCTTTATTTCATACTCGCACACATTGCGACGGACGCAAAGACGCCCGCGCCACTATAAATGCGCCTGCCAGCCCCGCCCCTCTTCCATTCGTGAGAGAGGGTGAAACTTTGGAACGGCTTCGGAGATACAAAGATTTGCGACGCAGTCACGCGCATGGATTGCGCCTCACCGCGCCGGCGTGGTAGGCTGGAGCGATGCCGGATATTGTCCTGACCACGCTCAACGCGAAATATATTCACGCCGCGTTTGGGCTGCGCTATCTCATGGCGAATCTCGGCGCGTTGCAATCCCGCGCGGGCATCGCGGAATTTGACATCAACCAGCGGCCCCTGGACATCGCGGAACAATTGCTGGCGCGCAATCCACGCATCATCGGGTTTGGAATTTATATCTGGAACGTCGCGCCGACGGAGGAGGTGATCGCCGCTATCAAAAAAGTCCGGCCGGATATCGTGATTGTGCTCGGCGGTCCGGAGGTAAGTCACGAAACGGCGGCGCAAAAGATTGTCGAACTGGCGGATTACGTCATCACGGGCGAAGGCGACTTGAAATTCGCCGAAGTGTGCGGACAACTGCTCAAGCCCGCCGCTGCCCGCCCTGCTCTGCCCAAAATCATTCCCGCGGAGCTGCCGGATTTTTCGCGGCTCGCGCTGCCTTACGAGTTTTATACCAATGACGACATCGCGCATCGCATCATTTATGTGGAGGCGTCGCGCGGGTGCCCGTTCACGTGCGAGTTTTGTCTTTCTTCGCTGGATGTCCCCGTGCGGCAGGCGCCGCTGCCCGCGCTGCTCGGCCACCTTCAACGCTTGCTGGAGCGCGGCGTCAAGCACTTCAAATTCGTCGACCGCACCTTCAATTTGAACGTGAACGTCAGCAAGGCGATCCTCGAGTTTTTCCTGGCGCGCTACCAACCCGGGCATTTTTTCCATTTTGAGATGATTCCTGACCGCCTCCCGGAAGCGCTGCGTGAAGTGATTGCGGCGTTTCCGCCGGGCGCGCTCCAATTCGAAGTGGGCGTCCAGACCTTTAACGCGGAAGTTGGCGGACTCATCAAGCGGCGGCAGAATCATGAGCGGATGGAAGAAAACTTCCGTTTCCTCCGGAACCAAAGCGGCGTCCATATCCATGCCGATTTGATTGTGGGGTTGCCGGGCGAAACGGTGGAAAGTTTTGCGGCCGGCTTCGATCGCCTCGTTTCGTTTGGCCCGCAGGAAATCCAGGTCGGCATTCTCAAGCGATTGCGCGGCACGCCAATTGTGCGCCATGACGAAGCCTTCCAGATGGTTTACAATCCACATCCACCCTATGAAATTTTGCAAAACCGGCTGATTGATTTCGCCACCATGCAAAAGCTGCGGCGGTTTGCGCGTTACTGGGACCTGGTTGGGAACAGCGGCAATTTCATCGAAAGCACGCCATTGATTTGGAGACGGAATAGTGGCACGGGCGTCCCGCCCGTGAGTCCCTGTTCGCACGGGCGAGACGCCCGTGCCACTGACGGATCACCGTTTCACGGCTTCCTGCGCTGGAGCGAATGGTTGCACGCCAAGACGGGTCGCACCGACGGCATCGCCCTGATGCGTTTGATGGAGTTGCTGTTCGAGTTCCTGACCGTCGAGACCGGCCTGGATGCCAGACTCGTCGCCGCGAAGCTCTGGAACGATTACCGGCGCGGGGGCCGGCACGACAAGCTCGGTTTTCTGAAGGAACATCTTCCGGAAGAAGAATCCAAACGAGAACCGAAAAGCAGGACCGTTTTACCCAAACGCCAGGCGCGGCATTTGGTTTAATTTGCTTCGCGCCCGCGGAATCCCCGAAAAACTTGAAAATGCCGCGGCAAAACGGTACTCTTTCGCCATGAAACTTATTGGTGTGATTCTGGCGTATCTTTTTATCGGCGCTGTGTTGGGAGCAGGGATCTACGAAGCCGTGCAGGGACGCCTTTGGTTCCTTGCGGCGGTCGTGATCGTCTATGTGGTGGCTTTCGCCAAGATTGGCTGCCTGCCCTCCAGCAAATCGCACTAAGGCGCGCGATCAATCGCGCGTGCGGCCCAGGAGAAATCCTACGATGCAGCCGACGACGGCTCCGAGAGCAATGCTCGTCCACACATTATCGCGGACATAATCGTCGGTCGCCTGAGCGGCCTTGCGGGCAGAATCCGTGGCCTTATGTTGAAAGTCCTGAAGTCTTTCTGTAAGATCGTTGGTATTCATAGGAGTCCAAGATAACCGTTGGAAAATATTTCCACAGTGGGGCAGCTACCCCAAAAATAGAATAATTCCTGAACTTTCAAACGCTCAATGCGCGCCGTGATTCAACGGGTGTCCGAAGCCAGGGTAACCGTCGGCACGAATGTCAAAGGAGCCATTCAAGCCGGGCTCCTCGTGCTGCTCGCCATCGAGGAGACCGATAATGCCGCGGACATCGAATGGTTGAGCGGAAAAATTGTCCGGCTGCGGATTTTTAATGATGAAAACGGCGTGATGAACCGCTCCGTACAGGAGATCAAAGGGGAGATTCTGCTGGTCAGCCAATTCACTTTGTTCGCCAGCACCAAAAAAGGCAATCGCCCCTCCTACATCCGATCGGCAAAACCGGAAATTTCTGTTCCACTCTTCGAACAATTCACCGCGCGCCTGGCGCAGGATTTCGGCAAGCCCATCCAGACCGGTGAGTTCGGCGCGGACATGCAAGTGAGCCTCGTCAATGATGGTCCGGTGACGATCATCATCGATACGAAGGCGCGCGAGTGAGTTAAAGCGCGTCGCGAAACGCATTCGACGTAGGGCGCGTCACTCCGCGCGCGCCGTTTGTTGACAGGGTTTTGCGGCGCGCGCGGAGCGACGCGCCCTACCACCGGGGCAAGAAGCCTCGATTTGTTGTGCGATCTTAATCGGCTGGGCCGAAGAAAATCCTGCCGCTCTGGCCGGTGCCGAGGAAATAGCCGGAGCCGAAATTCTGGTTCTGCAAAAACACCCCGCTGAACGGAATCGACCCTTTGCCCGATGGATTCGGCGCCGCGCCTTTGAACGTTCCTTTGGAGGGCGTCAACTTGAAGCTCAATCCGTTCGGGCCTTTGATGCTGCTTCCAGATACCGTGACTTCATTCGTGATGCCGTCCGCCAAGTTTCCACCGCTCAAAATGACAAGGCCGTCGCCGAAATCAATCAGTGGCACCGCGGCAGCATTGTAAAGGGAACCGGTGGCATGGGTCTCGAAATTGAAACCTGCGGGATACAATTTCGCGTTCGGCACGGCTTTGATCCAATTCACATTGCCACCCACGCTTTCCTGCGCCAGCGGACTGAACGTCAGCCAGCCCAGAAGCTGCTCCTGCCCGGCACTCGTGGAAACATAAAGCGGCCAATCGCCATTTTCCAAAACGGCGGAACTTTGCGAGAGCTTCGTCCCATCCGCGAGTGAACCGGTCAATTTGATTTTGCCGCCCGTCACGTTCACAGTGGCGTAACCATCGCCGCCAGGCAGTTGCGAGTTGCCGTTGGTGCCAGGGAAAATCATCGTGTAATTGCCGGTGAACGGAGCCGCGTCGGCAGACGGCAAAGCCGCTTCAGCGCGCAAGTCCGCGCTCCAATTGCCAGGATCGCTGACCATGCCGGTGATCAAATTGGTGTCGTTCATGTCGCAATTCAACGCGAGCGCCAGGGTCGAGGAACCTTTGCGCACAATTCCATTGGTCGCCGCGCCGAACGGATCAAACGTCCCGGAGAACGCATACGATTTGCTTCCCAATCGCAATTTGCCGCTGTAAGCGCCGGAAGCGGTAATGTTGACGTTGATGGCCCCGGAGCGGCCGAGTTCCGGGCCGGTGGACTCGTAAAACAACCCGCTGTAATTGCCAGCCACGGGGTTAACCGTCGGTTTCTGCTCGGCGGTCGCGTTGTAAATGACCAGCGCGAAATCCTGGTCGAGCGCGGGCGCTTCGTTCGGCACGCCGTCGGAATTGATGTTGGCGGCCGTCAGCAACACGATGAAACTGCCGCTCGTGCCCGCGGGCAGGAACACACTTTCGACATTGTTCTTCACATCGGCTTTTCCGCCGGTGGTCGAGTATTGCCCCTTGAAAACATTGCCGTGATAGGTGTTGCCGCCGATGAACACGGTGAGATCCAGGTTGTTGTTGTAGGCCGCGCCAGTCGTGTTCCCCGGCGCATCCGTCCACGCGATCGTGACGCGGAATGGCTTCGTAGAATCGACTACCTGCCCGACATACGCCAGCGTCTGACCGGTGGCGGTGAATTTGTCCGCTGGAACCTGGTCGGGCAGGTAACGCGGCACACCGTCAAAGGCGGCGCCGAGATTCACTTCGCCCATGCCCTGGCTCGGCGACCACAGATTGTCGTTGGCGTTTTCGCCAGTCAAATAGCGGGCAGAGTTCATCAAAAACGCCTTGGTCATGGCGGGGCTGGGCGCGTTCAGGCTCTGGTTAATAAAATACTGACGCACCAGCGCGCAGGCGCCGGCCACCACCGGCGTGGCATGGCTCGTGCCGGAGGATTCGGTGTAAAATTGCTGGCCGAGCGGGAAGAAATTGTTCGTGTTGTCCGTGGAGCCACTGCCGGGCAGAGCGCAAACGCCCGAGGCGTCAAAGCATGAAATCGCTGAACCGAGGCCGTCCGGCGATGGTGCCGGACTTTCCTGCGGAACACCGCCGGTGATGTGATTGCCGGGCGCGACCAGGTCCGGCTTCATGCGGCCATCGCGGCATGGCCCGCGGCTGGAGCCGCAGTCCACGTCGTCCGCGCTGTCGGCGTTCGCGTCCGACACGTCGCAGGCATCATTTCCCTGGGAATCCGAGCCGCCGTTCGCGCTTGAGATCGAGCGAACATTTTCGGAAGCGCCCACGGTGATGACGTTTTTGGCCGAGCCCGGAGAATCAATTCCCTGCGTCTTCTTTTTCGCATCACAAGGCCCCGCATTCCCGGCGGCGAAGGCAAAAATCATTTCCTGATTGCCGTCCACATTTGCCTGGGCGTCACGCACCAGGGCGTCGTACGTCTGCGAATCCATCGTATAAGCGCCCCGGACGTCCGCGCCCCAACTGTTGTTGCTGATGCGCGCGCCCTTGCCATAAGCATCTGAGGCCAACTGGTTGTAATCGGGGAACGTGAAATCGTTCGCGGGATCGCTGTTGTCGAAAATGACTGACGAGCCGAGCTTCACAAACGGGCAAACACCATCGCCGTAGCTGTAGCCTTCCGAATCCTGATGTTGAAAGCCGGTATACGCGTCGTAGTTGCCGACGATGTGGGCATTCAACGTGCCGTGACCATCGCAGCCGGCGAGTGTGCCGCCGGGATTCAGCGTGCCCGCCACGCCGATGTAGGCCAGCCGGCTGGCTTGCGCCAGATCGCCGAACCGATAAAGGCCGAAGTGGCCTGGATTCAGGGTGCCGTTGTCAATGCCGCTGTCCGAGACGTCCACGACAAAGCCGGAGGCATCAAACTGTTCCTGCGTGAATCCCTTGCTGGCGAGCCACGCCAGATAACCCGGACCGCTGGGAACAGTGCCGGAAAGATTGCCGGCGATAATTTGATCCTGCCGTTCGTCGCGCTTTTTGGGTTGAACGTACGGCTGAATCGAAATCACGTCCGGCTGCGCGGCGATGGCATCCAATTGGTCCGAGGGCACGGATACGACCAGATCCCGATATTGGCGGAATCGACGGTCGGTTTTCAAAGGGCCGGTCTTGATCCGGTCAATCAGCGCCATGGTGGATTGATTTGAATTTGTGTCGGCGATCAATTGGATGGCGAAGGTGGCGGCTTCGAAAGCGCCGTCGGCTTTTCGCGCGACCAATTCCCGCGCGGCGGGATGGACTTTCAGATCCCCGGTGAATTCGCCTTCCCATTGGGTGAACGCCGAAGTGGCCGCCCAAGTTTGCAGGCGCGCCAACGCGGCGGAATCGCCATACACGAGGTAGGTATTTTCGGGAATGTAGCTGACGACTTGCACCCCGCTGCGCTTCAGGTCCGCCAGCCAGGATGGCTTGATTGGTCCCGCGAACTGGACGAGGTGCAATCGTTTGCCGGCGAACGCGCCGCGCTTCTTGCGCAACGCTTTGATTTCCGGCGTGGTGGTGTCCATCAGCCGCGCGTTGAGGCGGATCAAATTCCAATCGTCCTCCACTTGAACGCGATTGCTGATGCCACCGGCGAGGAGCGCATCATCCGCGTTGAGCGCGGTAAATCCTCCGTATTCGCCGATGACTCTGGCGCCTTGGGCCACGAGCTCCCTGGCCAGCACCGGATCCTCCACGCGGAGTTTGTGCGGTGCAGCCAGAGCAACGGACGAGGCAGCGAATAATGAGACCACCGAAAAGCAGATGAAAGTTTTCAAGGTGATGTGAGTGAGAGCGAAGCTCAAAAAATGCGCGGTGAGAGGTTACGCGCGGCGGCCCTTTCCGAAAAATCCTACAGTCATGCAATGCCAGTATGCAAAAGCGAAATAAAAAGGAAAAGTCAATTTGACCGCTCAGGGAACCACCAGGATTCGATAAAACCGCTCCGCATCACTTCCAGGGGTGTCGCTTGCAGTCGCGGTTGCGCCAGTGGCGATGACATCGGGCGTCAAATCCGTCCAGTTTTCACCGGCCAGATTGGTCGTGTATTGCACGCGATAGGTTTGCCCGGATATGGAACTCCAGGTGAGGGTCAGGACGCCATTCGAAATCGAGTTGGCGGAGAACGTGGGCGGCGGAACGACGATGACGTTGAAGGAATTCGAAACGCTCAGGCGCTGGGTGTTCACGGCCGATGGATTGTCGTCAGTGACGACCACGGTGAAATTATTGGTGGTATTGGCGAAGGAACCGTCCGGGGTCCAGACGAAGACACCGTTGGCGGCATCAATGCTCGCGTCAGGCGCCGCGGAGTTCAGGCTGAACGTCAGTGTGTTCGTTGGGATGTCAGGGTCGGTCGCCGAATTCGTGACGGTGACGGTCATGCCTGCGTGAACCATTCGGTCCGCAACGGGCGCCAGGACGGGCGGTTCATTGCTTTCCAGCACCACAACCGAGAACGTTTGCGCGGAAATCAGCGGCGGCGTGCTGTTGTCGGCCACGAAAACGGTGATCTGATTCGTGCCCGGCCCTTGCGCCTCGGTGGGCGTCCAAGTGAACCTGCCAGTATTCGGATCCACGGCCGCCCCCGCGGGAGCATTGCTCAAAGTAAAAGTCAAAGGTGGCGATTGCTGGCCGGATTCCGAGGCCGAGTTCGTGAACGTCAGCGTGTCTTTTTCCAAAATCGTGAAGTCAGGGATGCTTTGGAGCGCCACTGTTTGGGTAGCCTGGTTCACGGTGAAAGTGAACGATGTGCCGGTCGTGGCCATTCCGTCGCTCACGAAAATCGTGACGGTGCAGGCGCCAATGCTTTTGGCCAGCGGCGTGAGGGTGACAGTCCGGTTGCCGTCGCTCCCGCCGAAAAGAATATGCGCCGGATCAATCAGGCTCGGATCCGAACTGTTGGCTGAAACCACCAGCGCCGAGGCCGGCGTTTCGGCGTCTCCAATCACAAATCCAATCGGGCCTACCGTCGCATTTTGAACCGTCGTGACGTTCGTTATCGTCGAAATGGTGGGAGGCGAGTTGATCGATCCGGGCGTTGACTCGCTGTTATTGGCGGTATTGGAATCCGGCGTCTGTGAGGACACGGTGGCACTGTTATTCCATTGGCCAGGCGCGCCGGCGGTGGCACTCACCGTTAATGTCGCCACGGCCTGGTTGGCCATGGTGCCCAGGAATGCGATGAAGACATTTCCGCTGTTCGTCCAGGTGCCCTGGCTGGAAGAGCCGGTGGCAAAGGTCAGACCGGCGGGCAAACTATCAGTCACCACCACGGAGCCGGCGGGGTCCGGGCCGAGGTTCGTGACGTTCAAAGTAAACGTCACATTGCTGGAGACATCCACCACACCGGATGACTCCGAACCGCCGACGCTGAGGTCGGCCACGCTTCCCGAGCAGCAGGTGAGATTGCTGACGGCGATGGAATCGATATCCCAACTGCCGGGATTGCCAAAGCCGGAGCCGCTCCCGCAAATCCATCGAAATTGAACCGGCTGGCCGGCCGCCGAATCGGGGAGATCGACGAGTGTGGTGACATATCCGCCGGAGTTGCCACTCCAGCATTGCCGGCCCGCAAGGGGATTGCTGGATGTCGAACTAACGGCGCGATTGTAACCGCCGCTCACAAAACTTCCGCCTGCCGCCAGGATGTCGGTGAAGGACCCCGAACCGATTTTTATTTCGAGCACTCCGCCATTGATCGCGCTGGCGCCGCGCGAGCTTGCCTGGAGACTGTAAATGTTTCGAAAAACCAATTGTCCGGCCGAGGCGCCGGGCAGCGTTATGATTGGCGACACCAACACGTTTGAACCGGTGGAGGACGACGCCGCGGTAAACGCCGCGTTTGGCGCGGTATCGGGCGTTGAGGCCGATGTGTTCCATGTCGATCCGCTGCCGCCGGCAAACGTGGTCCATCCCGCCGGCAGTGATGGCGGCGCAACGCTGTCGAAATTCTGAATGAAGGTGGCCGTCCGGCTGCCGACGGGAATCGTGAAATTGACCAGCCCGAGATTGGCGGTTCCGTCCTGCAATTGGAACGCGGCCGTAATGGTGCTGCCGCAGGAACCGAGCGCCGTAAAGGTGAAGGGCTGGCTGACGGCCGCGCCATTGGTTGTCAGCGCCCCGTAACTCTGCGGGCCACTCGGCAATCCGACGCCGTTGGTGGCGAGCAGAGTTGCCACGACGTTCGTGGTGTTGGCGAAGCCGCTGTTTTTCAGGGTAAAATTGACGGTCACGGTTTCGCCGGAATCAACGGCGCCGTTGGTTGGAAAACAACCTTCCGCGACCAGGCTCCAACCGGACCCCGATATGATCGGCATCGGCAGCAGCAGCGCGTTAATGAGGTTCGCGCCGCTGGGCGTGCCCCAGCCCGTGCAAAGGTCGTAGCCGGGCGCGGCGGAATATTTGGCGGGGCTGCTGCCGTTGAAATTGTTGCCGGTAGTCACGTCGTGAAAGGCGGTGGAGTAGAGGCCGGATTTTCCGATGGAATACAGCGCGGGATTGAGAAAACCAACCGGCGGCTGGCCGGCGGTTGCGGCCTGCTGATTGACGAGCGCGGTGAAACCCGCCCACAACGGCGCGGCGCAACTGGTGCCGCCAACGGTTCCATTCAGGCCGTTGCCGTACACGACGTAGACATTGTCTCCGGTCATCGCCACGTCCGGCACATTCCGCATCGTGGTCGAGCCCTGGTTTGCGCTCATATCGACGCCCTGTTGCCAGGGAGGAATCGCGTAGGTGGTGCTGACGCCACCGCTGCTGCCAACGTACTGTCCGCTGGTTAATCCCCAGTTCCAGACCGTCTCCGAAAGATAGGAACCGCCCGGGCCGGTGGTGGAGAGCGTGGTGCCACCGACTTCCGTAATGTTGGTGCTGTCCGACGGGAAATCGACCAGACCGGTGAACGCGTCCGAATCGCCGGTGGCATTGAAAAACGACTGCCCTTGCGCCGCCATTTGCAAAAATATCTGCTCTGACGACGGGTCCGGGCCGCCGCCGCCCCAGGAACAGCCGATTTGTCTGGCGAGGTTGTCGTTGGCCATGCGGCTCAACAAATCAACCCACGGACTTGGGTTGGGAGCTTCGTAAACGAGAATTTTTGAAACTCCGGGCGCCATGGAGACGACCATTTCAATATCGAGGGAAACTTCGTTGTCGCCATCGCCGGGAGTGCTCACGCCGCCATCCACCGGAACGTTCACGAGCGGAACACTCGGCAGGCCGGCCTGAGTTTCGTAGGTCGCGATGTCATTTGCGTAATAACCGTCGAATTGCAGCAGCGCCACGGTCTGCCCCGCGCCGGTCAAAGGCCCCACCGAATACGCGGCGCGAAAATCATTTCCGCGATAGGTGCCGCTCGGCCCGGAGCCGGCGTTCGGCGTGGCCTTGGCTTGGAGCGCCAACGGTTTGAGAATCGATTTGGGATGAGGCAGCGAATAGTTGTCCAGCCCGCTGATGTGCAAAATGGGAACGGCCAAATCCACCATCGGCTCCGTGTCCGGCGCATGGAACATGCGCGCTTGGGTGGGATGACGATACATCCGCATCGTGACGTGCAACGTCCGTTCAATGTCCGTGACCCGGCCCTGAACATCAAGCACCAGCCGGTTCGGGTGTGTGGCGGTCACGGTAAAGCCGTTTTGTCGCGCGAAACGAATCACCGCCTGGTAATCCGCTTCGGTCGGTCCGAATCGCTCAGTGAATTCCTGCGGCGTCAGGTAATGATGATAATTCTGGCTGGCTGGGTCGTAGATTTGTCGCAGCAGATTGGTGAGTTCCTGCTGGTTTCGCAACGGGAGTCCGATGGCGAGGTTCAAGCGCTCGGAACCATTCTCCCGTCCAACCGGCGTCAGGCGCCTGACGGCCACCGGAATGTGTCCGAAAAGCTTTTGGGGCGGCGCATTTTGGGCGCGCACCTTGAGGAATGGGAGGAGAACAAAGATTGCCCCACAAAGGACAACCAACGACCTGGCCGGTCTTCGGCGATGACAAAATAGATACACGGTTACCGCAAACTGGTTCGATTCTCTGCCAAATTATCCCAAAGTTTTATTAAAACTATGGGGACTTTTAAGCAGAACTCGCGCCAATGGCCGTTGTTATCCAGTGTATCAGAAGATTGGGGGCGCAACCGAAGAGAACGACCAAAGCAGCCAGCACAACCAGAACAACTTGCATCAAAATGGAAGGTTTCAACACGTCAGGATTTTTCGGTTCTTTAACATAAATCTGCTTAAGAACGTGCAAATAGTAATAAAGCGAGACAGCGCTCATCGCCACGGCGAGGATTACCAGCCACAATAAACCGAGATTAGGCGCGCCGGTGTTCATCGCGGCGGTGAAAATGTAGAATTTGCCGAAAAATCCAGCCAGGGGCGGGATTCCCGCAAGCGATAGCATGAAGATCAACATGCAAAACGAAACCACGGGCGCGCGCCGGCTTAACCCCGCGAAATCCGAGAGTTTTTCGCCGCCTGTCCCCTGCTCCACCACGGCGACGACGCCAAAGGCGCCGATGGTCGTGAGACCGTAGGTCGCCAGGTAATAGATCAGCGCCGCCAGGCTGTTATCATTATGTGACACGATTGCCAACAACATGTATCCGGCGTGGGCAATCGCGGAATAGGCCAGCAGGCGGCGGACGCTGGATTGGACAATCGCGACCAAATTTCCCAGCACCAGGGAAAGCGCGGCAATGATGGCCGCGACCGGCACCCAGCCCGGCATGTAAGAATGCCATGCAGCGCTTCCTTCAGCGGGTCCCCGGAATCCGATCGCCATCACCATGCCGAAGATGAAGAAGCCCGCGACCTTTGAACCCGAGGCAATAAAAGCCGCGCTCGGCGCGGGCGCGCCCTGATAGGCGTCCGGCGCCCAAAGATGAAACGGCACGGCGGCGACTTTGAACCCAAGGCCGACGACTATCATCACGATCCCGACCCCCAGCAGCGGATCGAGCGCCTTCCCTGAGAGCGCGCCGGCGATCGCCGGCAGGTTCGTCGTTCCGGCCAGCCCATAGATCAAACTAAAACCGAACAGCGTGAACGCCGCGGACATGCCGCCGAACAAAAAGTATTTCAAAGACGCTTCAGCGGATTTGATGTCGCGTTTGTTAAATGCCGTCAGGATGTATAGCGAGAGACTGGTCAGTTCGAGCGCAATGAAAATCATCAACAGGTCTTCGGCGCTCACGAGAAACATCATTCCGACCGCGGCCAGCAAAATCAGCGCGAGATATTCGCCCACGTGCGTCGTGAAGTCCGAATCCATGGACAGCAAAATCGTGAAAATGGTCATCGCGAGCAGCGTGATTTTCACCACGTTCGTGATCGGACTGACGACCAGCATGCCTTCGAAGGCATCCGCGTGAGCGTGCGAAATCAACATCCAGGCAATCGCGCCTCCGCAGCCGACGCAGGCGATCATTCCATTCACGATGAACCGAAAGCGCAAGTCGACTTCGCGCAGCGCCACGAGGTCAGCCGCCAGGACAATCAGCGCCGCCACCGCGACGACGATTTCCGGCACGGCGAGTTTGAGGAGATCGAAGTAGCTCATGGCGTCCTCCTCAACCAGTCAAACAGCGGTGAATTGAAGCTCGGCACGATGATGTCCAGCAGGATGCGCGGGAACAATCCGATGGCGAGCGACACAGCGATCAACAGCAGCGCGCCCAGTTTTTCCGGAAATGAAATCGGCGGCATCGGTTCGTGGGGGCGTTCGCCCGGTTCCTCGCCTTCTCCGAAAAACGCTTTGAGCAGCGCGCGCAAGGTGTAAGCGATGCCAATCAGAATGCCGATGCCCGTCAAGATCGCCAGCGTCGGAAATGCCTTCCAAGCGCCGATAATCACCTGGAATTCCGCCGCGAACCCGCTGAAGCCCGGCATCCCCATTGACGCGATACAAGCGATCACGAAGGTTCCTGCGACAAACGGCAGCGCTTTGCCCAGCCGCATCGAATGCAACTCGTCCAAATCGCGCGTGTGCGTCCGGTCATAGACCATCCGCCCCACCACCGCGAACAGCAGGCCCGCGATGATGCCGTGCGAAAACATTTGCAGCACCGCGCCGCTCAAGCCGATGGCGTTCAGGGACATCAAGCCGAGCAGCACGAACCCCATGTGGCTCACGCTGGAATAGCCGATGACGAATTTGAAATCTTTTTGCACCAGCGCCACCATTGCGCCGTAAATGATGCCGATGATAGCGAGCGCGGCAAAAACGTTTTTCCACGCCGCCAACCCGTCCGGGAACAAAGTCATCGCCATGCGCAAGCAACCGTAAGCGCCAAGTTTCATCACCACGCCCGCGAGCAGCATCGAAGCCGCCGTCGGCGCGGCGACGTGGCCGGTCGGCGCCCAGGTATGAAACGGCCACATGCCCGCGAGGATCGCGAAGCCGATGAACACGAGCGGAAATGCCCACATCTGAAACTCGTGCGGGAACGGATATTGGGCGAGTTCTTCCACGTTGAACGTGTGCGCGCCCGAAATGACGTAAGCGGCAATCAAGCCAATCAGCACCATCGCGCTGCCGACGAAGGAGTAGAGGGCGAGTTTCATGGCTCCGTATTCGCGCCGCGTCGACCCCCAAATCGCGATGATAAAATATTTTGGCACGATGGCGATTTCGTAAAACACGAACAGCAGGAACAAATCGAAGCTGAGGAACACGCCGTAGACGCCGCCGATCAGCGCGAGGTAGAAGGCGAAAAATTCCTTGGCGCGGTGTTCAATGTTCCAGGAGAACAAAATGCCCACGACCGCCGCGATGCCCGTGAGCAGCACCAGCGTGAGGCTGACGCCATCCGCGGCGAGAAGATAATGGATGCCAAGCGAAGGAACCCATGGGATGTCCGACACCGTCACGATTTCGCCGGCCTTGAATTGCGCGAACCCCGCGATGCCAATGCCCAGTCCCGCCGCCGCAAACAACAGCGCCACTTTGCGCGCCAGCGCAGCGTTGCCCTTCGGCAGGAGCATCAGCACCAGCACGCCAATGAATGAAATGTAGATGGTCCAGGCTAACATCTTATGAGTGGCGCGCATCGCCGATCCCAACCTCGCGCTGCGGCATCCGTAGCACTGAAAGCGCAAAACAGGACAGCCCAGGGCAACGCCCTGGGTTGCAGGCGCAAAACAAAAATCAAGCCCTGAAAGGGCGGCACAAAATCAATCCCACACATAACGCTCGTCCATCGGCACGTTGTATCGTTTGCAAAACTCGCGAACTTCTTCTTTGAAATCCCGCCTTCGATGACGTTCCGCCTGTCCCTCTATATATTCGCGGACGGCATCAGCATTCGATTGGCTTAGCGAGAAAATGCCATAGCCGCTCTGTCAAGCGAACTCAGGAACGCCGTTGTCCTTCATCCATTTGCTGGAATTTTTTTTGACTTCTTCCACCAGCCTGCACGCCGCGATGTTTTTTGAAAGCTGGCAAAAAACGTGCACGTGGTCAGCAACGGAATTAATAATCAAAGCAGGTGATTCCAGATTCTTCAGGATTCCGGCCATGTATCCGTGCAAGCGCGCCCGCACATCGTCGGCAATCAATGCCCGACGGTCTTTGGTGCTCCAAATCCCGTGAATCAAAATGTTCGCTAAGGATTGCGGCATTTTTGTGACGCCCTTTCAGGGCTGGTTGACTTCTTGTTGCGAATAGCCCAGGGCGCTGCCCTGGGCTACCTTGTTTTGCGCCGTTGGCGCAAGGGTTCTCCGCAATCCACAGCCAATAGCTTTAAGTCCAAGTTGCATTGGTTCAATTGGTTCAGAACGGCAATTGTTTCACCATTTCCACGACGGTCGTGTGGATGGGCCCGAGCAGGAGCTGTGGGTAAACACCCAGCACGAACATCAGCGCGATGGGGACCGCCAGCATCGCGCGTTCGCGTGTCGTCAGGTCGGGCAGCTTCGACCATTTTTCATTCAGCGGCCCGTTAAAGACGCGTTGCAAAACTGTGAGGATGAAAATCGCCGTGACCAGCAGGCCAATCACCGACACTGAAGCCGAACCTGTGGCCAGCGGAAACACTCCCTTGAAAATCAGAAACTCGCCCACGAAACCATTGAGGCCAGGCAAACCGAGCGATGAAAACAAGGCGACGCCCATCATTCCGCAAAACACCGGCGCGATTTTGCGCAGCCCGCCAAAATCATTCAGCCCGCGCAACCCGCCGCTGCGTTGTTCCAGCAGCGCGATGAACCAGAAGATGGCCGCAGCGGTAAGGCCATGGTTGAACATTTGCAGAATCACGCCGCTCAAGGCAGCCGATTTTTCCGCGGCCGGATTCGCCAGGCCCACGCCCGCTGTTGCCACCGCAAAAATGGCGAGCAAGCAATAGCCCAGGTGGTTGATGGACGAATAAGCGAAGATGCGCTTCAAATCCTTTTGCGCAAACGCGGCGCAGGCGGAAAAAACCACGGTGATAACGGCCAGCGCCAGCAACGGTGTGCGCAGCGCATGGATTTGATACGGAAAAATCGGCAGGAGGATGCGCAGCAAACCGTAGACGCCCATCTTCGACATCGCGCCGGTGAGCAGCATGGTGGTGCCGCTCGGCGCTTCGGTGTAGGTTGACGGCAGCCACGTGTGGAACGGCATCAGCGGCACTTTCACCGCGAAACCGAGGACCGCCCCCAGAAAAATCACTTTCGTCATCGCCGCCGCGGTGAACGCGTGGCCAAACAGATGGAAACCAAGGTTGCTGGCTACATCGCCGAAAATGCCGTTGGTGCGGCCGAGTTCGGCGAGTTGGGTGAAATCAAAAATGCCGGGTTGATCGCCATTTTTGGTGACGAGATAAATTCCGAGGAACGCCAGCAGCAACGCGACGCTGCCGACCATCGTATAAACGAAAAATTGCGTCGCCGCGCTCGCGCGCCGCGGACCGCCCCAAAGCCGCACGAGGAAGAACGCGGGGACCAGGCTGAGTTCCCAAAAGAGAAACCAATGGAAAAAGTTCAGCGCGGTGAACGTGCCAAACAACCCGCATTCCAGGAACAGCACCATGGAGAAATAGAGATGCGGACGATCTTCATTGCGCCACGAAGCGAGCATCGACATTGGCGTGATCAACGCCGCGAGCACGACCATCACCAAGCCCAGGCCGTCCACGCCCACGCGATATTCCACGCCGAGATTGGGAATCCATTGGTGCCGTTCCTCAATGGAAAATCCGGCAGCCGATGGGTCAAAAAATTTCCATAAAACCAGCGCCAGAACGAGAGTGATGAGAGCCGTTCCCAAGGCGAAGCCGCGAGCGAACGTTTTGTTATTGCCGCCGCTGAACGCAAGCGCCAGCGCACCGCAGAACGGCACGAAGGTCAGGATGGTGATGAGTGGAAAATGGCTCATGACAGGCCAATCCCCCAGATCAAGAGCAAGGCCAGCACGGCCATCGCGATACCAATCACGCGCAGATAATTCTGCACGCGCCCATCCTGCAGGCGCGACAATCCTTTCCCGCCCAGCACGGCGCCTTTGCAGCCTTCATCGAAGCCAAGATTGACCACGTATTCGTCGCAAAAACGGCTTACCCATGAGAGACCGATCGTCCCGAACGCAATCAATTGCACGAGACCGTTCCAGATCCAGAAATCCAGCGCGTCGCACATGCGCGCAAACCAGGCGTTGAAGGCGATGATGGTGTGCTCATAGATTTCGTCGACGTAATATTTATTCTCCAGCAGGTGAAAAATATCCGGGCGCATCACCTCCAGCGGATCCGGTTCCTCGGATTGTTGCAACGGCCTGCGGCCATACAACCACCAGCCAATGCCCAAGCCGATAAAAACAATGATGCTGGAAGTCACCATGAGCGAAATCACGCTGGAATTGAAACCTCCGACCTCGCCGCCGAGAAATTTCTGAAGCCACGGCCAGGCCGGTGTGCCGATGAATCCCAACAGGATCGAGCACGCGGCCAGGACGACCAGCGGCATGGTCATGATCGGCGAAGTTTCGTGCGGTTCACCGGCGAGTTCATCGTGCGGATGTTGTTTCGCCGGCACACCCGCGTGTTCGACGGTCCATTGTTCGGAAGTGGTCGTTCTGCCGAGGTGCAGGCGGCAATTGCCAAAGAACACGTAAAAAACCTGTCGCGTCATGTAGAACGCCGTGAGCAACGCGCCCGCCGCGCCGAGATAAAATGGAATGCGCGACACCGGCCAGCCGTGCGCCGCGTGCAGGATTTCGTCCTTGCTCCAAAAACCGGAGAACAGCAGCGGAAATCCGCACAAGGCCAGCATGCCGACCGCATAAGTCGCGAAGGTGACGGGCATGTATTTGCGCAAACCGCCCATCCGGCAAATATCCTGCTCATCGTGGCAGCCGTGAATCACCGAGCCTGCGCCCATGAACAGCAGCGCCTTAAAAAACGCGTGCGTGATGAGGTGAAACATGCCGACCGCCACACCGCCGACGCCCAAGCCCATCATCATGTAGCCGAGTTGGGAGACCGTGGAATAAGCGAGGATGCGTTTGATGTCATTCTGGGCGACGGCAATGCTGGCGGCAAAAATCGCGGTGATGGCGCCGACCCACGTCACCACTTGCAAGGTATGATGCGCATGAGCTCCCGCGCTCATCAACGGATACATGCGCGCGACGAGAAACACGCCCGCGGCGACCATCGTCGCGGCGTGGATAAGCGCACTGACGGGCGTCGGGCCTTCCATCGCGTCCGGCAACCACACATGCAGCGGCACCTGGCCGGATTTGCCAACGGCTCCCGCAAAAATCAGGAGACCGATGGCCGTGCAGGCGCTCACGCCAATGATCGTTCGATGCGAAATGAGAATGGACAACGAGGATGGTTCCAGGCAACCCGCGCCGTCCTTATAGAACAGCAGCGTGCCGCTTTGCGAATAAAGCCACACCATCCCCAGCAGCAACGCCATGTCCCCGATGCGCGTGGTGATAAAAGCTTTTTTCGCCGCCGCCGTCGCACTGGGTTTGTGATACCAAAAACCGATGAGCAAATAGGACGTCAAACCGACGAGTTCCCAGCAGATGAACAGCAACAACAGGCTGTTGGCAATGACCACGCCCAGCATCGCGCCGGCAAACAGTGACAGGAACGTGAAAAAGCGCGTGAAGTTTTCGTCGTGCGCCATGTAGCCGACGCTGTAGATAAAAATGAGCGTGCCGACGAACGTGACCATCACAAGCATCACGGCCGAGAGCGGGTCGAGCACCCAGCCGAGTTGCAGCCATTGATCGCCGAATTGGAACCAATTGAAATTGAAAACCTGCCGCGCATTTTCGCCATGCATGCCCAGCACGTGAGTGAATGCGCACAACGCCAGCAAAAACGAAATGACCATCGAACCAATGGCGAGCGATGCCGAAAACGCGCGGTGCCGCCGCGGTGCGAGCGCGCTCAACCCAGCCGCCAGCATCGGCAGCACGGGTATCAGCCAGAGATATTTGACGATAAAAGGCATTTAGCTTTAACGCAAAGACGCAAAGGACCGAAGGCGCAAAGGAACGTTTTCTTTGCGTCTTTGTACCATTGCGCCTTTGCGTTGAATTTTCTCATCCCTTCAATGATTTCACTTCGTCCACGTTGGCGGTTTTGTGATGGCGATAAATCGCGATGATTAACGCCAGGCCGACGGCGGCTTCCGCCGCGGCCACGCCAATGGAAAAAATCACGAACATGATTCCGGTGAGCGCTTCCGGATGTTCGCTGAAGCGCCAGAAGGCGATGAAATTCAGGTTCGCCGCATTCAACATCAATTCGATGCCGATGAGGACGATGATCGCGTTACGGCGCGTCACGGCGCCCGCCAGCCCGATGGCGAAGAGGAACGACGATAAGATGAGATAGCCAGCCAAGGGGCTCATTGTCGGAACCTCCATCTCTCAAGCTCCAAGCTCCAAGCTCCAAGCTCCAGAGAAGCACCAAACCTCAAGCTCCCACCGAAGGCAGCCGAGCCGCTATTGGCGCTCGGAACTTGGATCTTCTCTGGAGCTTGGAGCTTGTGGATTTGGAACTTCATTTCTGCTCTTTCATGGCGATGATGACCGCGCCAATGAGCGCCGCCGTCAACAGCAGTCCCACCACTTCGAGCGGCAGGACGAATTTGTTCATCAACGCATCGCCGATTTGTTGAACCGTTGCTTCCGGCTGAGCCGGGACCGGGCCATGAAGCACGGCGCTCCTCGCAATCGCAAAAACCAAAACGCCAAGCACGATCACCGCGACCACCATGCCGCCCAGCCAGCCGGACGACAAAACGGATTTTTGAGGCGGTTCGCTGCCGCGCGTGAGCAGAATCGCAAACACAACCAGAATGGCCACGGCGCCGACGTAGACGAGCAATTGCGTGAAGCCGACAAATTGCGCGCCCAATTGCAGATACACCGCCGCGAGTCCCGCGAAGGCCGCCGCCAACGCCAGCGCGCAATGCACGAGATTCCGCAAGCTCATCGCTGCCACAGCGGCGGCAATGGTCAGGGCGGCGATGATGGCGAAAACAATGTTCATTTATTCCGCGAACCGATACGTGCGTTTTTCCAATTTCTTCCCTTCCATGAGGCCTCGTCCGAGCAAAACGTAGGAACCAGCCACAAAGGCGATACCCACCAGCCAGCGTTCCCAACCCGGCTGCATAAAGTGCCAGACGGCGGCGGTGATAATATTGATGAGCGCCATTGGCAACATGAATTTCCACGCGAAATTCATGAGCTGATCCATGCGCAACCGCGGCAGCGTGCCGCGAATCCAGATGAACACGCAAATCAGCGCGAGCAACTTGGCAAAAAACCAGCCCCACGAAGGAATCACTTCAAGCGCCTCGATGGGCGCCTGCCAGCCTCCAAGGAACAGCGTGATGCCGAGGCCGCTGATCGCGAATAGGCCCATATATTCACCCAGGAAAAATAGCGCGAATTTGAAGCCGGAATATTCGATGTAATACCCGGCGATGATTTCTGACTCGCCTTCCGGCAAATCGAACGGCGAGCGGTTGGTTTCCGCCGTCGCGGCAATCATGAACAAAACAAATCCCGCGAAACCCCACGGCGTGAATACAAACCAATTGCCGAGGCCGATGGAATCATAGCCGCCCTGTGCGTCGACGATTTTGGTCGTGGAAAGCGAGCCGACCATCATGACGACTGTTACCGCGGACAGAATGAGCGGGATTTCGTAGGAAATCATTTGCGCGATGGCGCGCATGGCGCCGAGCAGCGAGTATTTATTGCGGCTCGACCAACCCGCCATGAAAACCGATAGCTCCGTCGCCGCGCCGATGGCGAAAAAGAACAATAGGCCGGCGTCGTAATCCACCAACACCATGTTGCGCCCGACCGGCAGCACGGCGTAAACGAGAAATGCCGGAATCACGACCATCAGCGGCGCGAGATAATGCACCACTTTATCCGCCGCGCGCGGCACAACGTCTTCCTTGATGAGCGCCTTGATGCCGTCCGCTGCCGGTTGCAAAAATCCATACGGTCCGACGCGATTGGGGCCATAGCGATTTTGGATGCGCCCGAGACCTTTGCGTTCCAGCACGGTCGTGACCGCAAATAGCGACGCGAACACGCCGATGATTCCCGCGACGGAAACCAACGCCGATACCACGGGTTGCCACGGCCCGGGTGCGAACCCGGTAATCCAGTGATTCAGCGTGACAAATATTTGGTCCAGCGAGTCGGACATTTAAGTTCGTTAGGTTCCAAACTGATTCTGAGATTGCAATTCATTTCGGCGGAGCGGGCGACGCGGGTTGAGTGTTTGGAACTGCGGCCGCTTTTGCTTTGGCCTCGGCGGCGGCCTTGGCCTTCGCTTCCGCGTCAGCTTTTGCCTTGGCTTCCGCCTTCGCCTTTTCGGCGGCGAGTCGGCCATCCACTTCGTCCGCTTCTGTGGGATGGATCTTGTGATAATACTGGTTGGACTTGGCCAGTTGATTTTTCCGCACGAGCAATCCGCCGAAGCGATTGTCGGTGCTCAATTCAAAATCCGTGTCCATTTTGATGGCGTCGAACGGGCAGACCTCGACGCAAATCTGGCAGCTCATGCACACCGAGAGATCGATGTCGAATACTGCCGGATACAACTGCGGTTTGCCGATGTAATCCGGCTTCTTGTCCTTGCTCTTCTCGATGTAGATGCACTTGGGCGGACATTCCTTTTCGCAAATCTGACACGCGACGCAGCGCAGCCCTTTCTGCCAGTCATCGCCGTCAAAAACCAGGAAAGGAAATTGCCGCGTGGCCTCCGGCAACGCCTGGCGCTCTTCCGGGTATTGAATGGTCGTCAGCCGTTCCTCGGAAACGTAGCTCCCGAGAAAATTCTTGGCGGTGACCGCCATGCCTTTGATGATGCCTTCGCCTAACATAACCAAACGTTTCGGGTTTCGAGTTTCGGGTTTCGAGTTTTCATCGATCCACCTCTCCCAAAACAATGTCGATGCTGCCGAGGATGATGACCACATCGGCCACGTTGTGCCCGAGGCACATGTCTTCGAGCACGGTCAAATTGATGAAACTCGGGGGGCGCACGCGGTAGCGATATGGATTCGGCGAGCCATCGCTGATGAGATAAAAGCCGAGCTCGCCCTTCGGCGCTTCGATGCGGCCATAGGCCTCGCCGGGCTTCGGCCGAAATCCGCGCAGCTTCGCCTTGGGATCCATAATAGGACCGGAGGGAACTGCCTTCAGCGCCTGTTGCAAAATGCCCAGCGACTCGCGCATCTCCAGCACGCGCATCATGTAGCGATCGTAAACATCGCCGCGCTCGCCCAGCGGGACGCGAAATTGAAAGCGATCGTAAATCCCATACTTGTCGACTTTGCGAATGTCGTAATTCACGCCCGACGCGCGCAACAATGGCCCGGTGATGCTCGCGTTGACGACCAATTCGCGCGGAAGAACCGCGATGCCTTGCGTGCGCGCCATTAGAATTTCGTTTTCATTCAGCAACGTCTCGAATTCATCGAGAAAGGCGGGGAATTCATCCACGACTTTCTGAACGCCCTCAAGCCAGCCAGCCGGCGCGTCACAATGCAGCCCGCCGAAACGCATGAAATTGCACATCATGCGCGCGCCGCTGATGGCTTCGAATAAATCGAGAATATGTTCGCGCTCGCGAAAGGCATACATGAGCGGCGTGCCCATGGCGCCCATGTCCTGGAGCAGAAAACCGCAGAGCGAGGCGTGATTTTGCAGGCGCGTCAATTCGGCCAGGATCACGCGCAGATATTCGGCTCGTTCGGGAACCTGAAGGCCGGCGAGTTTTTCCACCGCCAGCGCATACGCCCAGTTGTTCGTCATCGAACAAAAATAATCCAGCCGATCGGTGTAGGGCATTGAAGCGAGATATGTCGTCCCCTCGCCGATTTTCTCGTGATTGCGATGCAGGTAGCCAAAAACCGGCTTGAGCCTCACCACTTTTTCGCCGTCGAGCACGATGTCCATCCGGAATACCCCGTGGGTGGATGGGTGCTGCGGGCCCATCGAGACCTCGAGCAATTCGCCATCGATTGCGCCACGATCATCCGTCTTGGGGCGAATGGTGTAATTGGGCTTTGTTGGTTCGATGGTTTCCATGGCTTCACGCTCCATCGGCGTTGGAATTGCCAAAGCTTTTGGCGCGATTCACGTGGCGCAGATTAAAAATCTGCGATAGGGCAGATTGGAAATCTGCGCTACGTTTGAATGCGCGCGGCTGGTTCATGCTGCCGGATAATGTTGCTTCGCCCGTTCCAAAACTTCATCGTGCGGCGTGGGCTCGTATTCGTAATCGTCCGGCTCGACGTAATCCTTGCGCATCGGAAAATCCTTGAAGCCGTCCCACATCAAAATGCGGCGCAAATCGGGATGGCCTTCGAATACAATTCCATAAAGATCAAAAATCTCGCGTTCCTGAAACTCCGCGCCGCGCCAAATCGGAGTGAGCGAAGGCAAATGCGCTTTGTCGGTCCGATTTTCTGTTCGCAAACGGATGATCAACGGACCGTGCTTCAATTCCATCGAGTAAAGATGGTAAACGGTTTCCAGATAGCCGGGCCGAATTGTTTTTTTAACTTCCTCGACTTCCTTTTCCACGCCATCGACGACTTTTTTGACTTTGATTTTCTCGGTCAATTCGGCTTCCGGCCAGTCGACGCCAGTGACGTTCGAAGCATAATCAAAACGTAGCGTCGAATTATCGCGCAGAAATCTCGCGACATTCAAAGCGCTGGCGTTGTCCACGAGCAAAGAGTGCTGCGCCGACGGCGAGTCATTTTTGACGATTTCCAGTTTGGCGCCGGGAATCGCCTGCTCGACTTGTTCTTTGATGGCTTCGAGAGACAACACGTTAAATTCAACCTTGCCGTTTCACCAACGGCGCGTGCCATACCGCCGGATTGTTCGGCGGCTGCAAATCATGTTCGCCAAACGTCGGCACGGGAAATTCGCTCGGCTTGTCGGCGTTCAAATGACGCGGACGATCCGCGCCGGTCAGTTGCTGCTGATCAATCTTCTCCTGCAACGTCATGAACGCGTGCAGCAACGCCTCAGGCCGCGGCGGGCAGCCGGGGATGTGCACGTCCACGGGAATGTAACGATCGATGCCTTTCAACACATTATACCCCTGCTTGAACGGTCCGCCGGAAATGGCGCAGGCGCCCATGGCAATGACGTATTTGGGTTCCGGCATCTGGTTGTAAAGGCGCACGACCTGGGGCGCCATTTTCTTGGTCACCGTGCCGGCGACGATCATCAAGTCCGCCTGCCGCGGCGATGGCCGAAAGACTTCCGCGCCGAACCGCGCGAGGTCCCAGCGAGACATGGAGGCCGCGATCATTTCAATGGCGCAACACGCCAGCCCGAAACCGAGCGGCCAGACGGAGTTCTTCCGGCCCCAGTTGTACAATTCTTCCAGCGTGGTCGTAAAAACGCCCTGCTTCTGCAATTCACTTCTCAGTCCTTCATCCATGTTACTTCCAGGTCAGCACGCCTTTCCGCCATGCCCAGACAAGGCCTGCGACCAGCATGAAAACAAAAATCATCATTTCAACGAACGCGAACTTGCTCAAGCCCGTAAAGGCCGCGGCAAACGGAAGGAGAAACACTGTTTCCACATCGAATAGCAAAAAGATGATCGCGTAGAGGTAATACTCGGATTTGAATTGGATCCAGGCGTCGCCCTTGGATTCCAGGCCGCACTCGTAGATGGCGTTTTTGTCCTGGCCGGGTTTTTTGGGTGAGAACTTTTTCGCCCAGAGCCAGGCCAGCGCGAGCGGCATCATGGCGAATCCCACCGCCGCAAGCAGCAGGATGATGACGGGCAAATAATTAGCAGACATACGATGGACGCCGCAAATTCGTCACCCGCGAACCGTACCAAGCGGAAAACTGCGAGTCAAGGAATGGGCGAAATTTGTGTCGATTAGCGAACAACAGTTGGACCAAAATTATTTCTCTTCGCGCCTGTGCAATCCCACGGAATTGGCGATATCATCGAACTCCTCGGAACTGACATTTTCCAGTTGCTTGCCCCTCGACGCGAGCTTTTCGTTGATTTTAATAACCTTCTCGGTCATGACCTCATGCGTTTCTTCGGAGCCGCCGACGAGGGCGAAATTGGAACCGGTAGTCACGCGTTTATGGCCGTCGGAATCCAGCCCGACTCCGAGCTTCATGGCTTTGCGCCGGGCTTTTTTGTTCTTTCCACTAGCCATTAAATCATCGTACGGCCAGCGTGCGGCTGGGTCAAGAATGGTTGCAATGCGGCCCGAATTTGAATCGGACATTATGAAGCCGCACTTCGCGCGCCCCAAACCTTTGGACTGCGCCGGCAAAGCCGAACATTCCATGACCGCGGGGGAATAAAAAGCGGTGTCGCCGCTGCGCTCTGCCACCGCGCTCCATATGCACTTCCGACTGGCCCGAGCGCAGTTGGCGTGTTAGACCACGTCCATGGCCGCGAAGTCCAAAAAACAACCGCGCGGGCGATTCAAATCGAATTTCCGGATTTATTTCGGCGATGAAATTGCGCTGGGGCCCGGCAAGGCGGAATTGCTGCGGCACATTTCGCGGACCGGCTCCATCTCTGAAGCCGCCCGGCGCATGGAAATGTCCTATAATCGCGCCTGGTTGTTGGTGCGCACGATGAACCGCTGCTTCAGGAAACCGCTCGTGCTCGCCTCACGCGGCGGTGATCAACGCGGCGGCGCACAACTGACCGCGTTTGGCAAACAAGTCCTGGCGCTCTACGAAACGCTGGAATCACGGTTCCTCACTGCCACGCGTCAACCGCTCCGGCGGATTTTGTTCCTGCTCAAAGCTTGACTGAAGCGGAGCGCCGAGCACCAGATCGGCCGGATTGGAAAACGCCGGCTGCCGAGCTGATGCTCGGCGCTCCCGCGAGATCGCGTTTCGTTATATTTGACAGAGTATAACGGTTTTGCTCCAATCCATCCGTGAATAGCCCGGCGAAGCCCATTATTCAGCGTGCTTTCAAAATTTTCTGCCTTGGTGCCGCAGCTTTGACCTGCGCGCACGTTTGTGCCGCGGACGTAACAGTTTTTGCCGCTGCAAGCTTGACGGATGTATTGAAGGAAACCGCCGCGGCTTACGAGAAACAGAACCACGACAAAATCTTCTTCAATTTCGGCGCGTCCAGCCTGCTCGAACGGCAAATCGAGCAAGGCGCGCCGGCGGACATTTTCTTCTCCGCCGATGAAGCTAAAATGGACACGCTCGCGACCAAGGGACTTATTCTGAAGGAAACTCGCAAGAGCCGCCTTTCCAACGCGCTCGTCATCGTGACCTCGTCCGACAGCCAACTCCAAATCACGTCGCCCGCCGACTTGGCCGGAACCAATGTGCGGCGGATTGCGCTGGCGGATCCGGAAGCCGTGCCGGCGGGAGTTTACGCGAAGGCATTTCTTGAGAAGGAAAATCTTTGGACATCCGTCGAACCCAAGATTGTTCCCGTCGACAACGTGCGCGCCGCGCTCGCGGCCGTGGAATCCGGCAATATTGAGGCCGGCATCGTGTTCAAAACTGATGCCTCCATTTCGAAAAAAGTGCAGGTCGCCTATGAAATTCCGCCGGCGAGCGGCCCTAAAATTTCCTATCCACTGGCGGTGGTGAAGGACGCGAAGCAGGTTGAAGCCGCCAAAAAATTTGCGGGCTATCTCGACTCGGAAGCCGCCGCGAACATTTTTGAGAAATATGGATTTATCGTGCTTCACTGACGCACGCGGCTGCTCATGACCGCCGAAGAGTGGCAACTGCTTTCGTTCACGGCGTGGGTTTCGGCGCTCAGCACCCTGATCATACTGCCGTTCGGGCTGGCCACGGCATGGCTGCTGGCGCGCCGCAATTGGCCCGGAAAATCGCTGGTTGAAACCGTCGTCTCGCTCCCGCTGGTCATGCCGCCCGTGGCGACCGGCTTGATTCTGCTGAAAATTCTCGGCGAAAGAGGCCCCGTGGGCGGATTTTTTTACCGGCATTTCAATTTCGACATTGCGTTCACCTGGCGCGGCGTTTTAATCGCGCTCGCGGTGATGTCATTTCCATTGCTGGTGCGCTCGACGCGTCTCGCCTTCGAACAAGTGAATCCCCGGCTCGAACAAATCGCCCGGACGCTCGGCGCCAGCAACACGCGGGTGTTTTGGACCATCACACTTCCGCTGGCGTCGCATGGCGTGGTTGGCGGGATGCTGCTGGGCTTCGCGCGCGCGCTCGGCGAATTCGGCGCGACCATCATGGTGGCGGGCTACATTTCCGGCAAAACGGCCACGCTCTCCACCGAAATTTATCACGCGTTCAACAATGGCGAAGACGCCCACGCCTATCGCTTGCTGGGATTCTCCGTCGCGCTGGCCTTCATCGCCGTCTGGAGCAGCGAATGGTTCATGCGACGAAAAAAAAGCCGATGAATTTGCTGCTCAAAAACATCTCCCTGCCGCTCGCGGATTTTTCACTCGTCGTCGATGTGGAAATCCAAAACCAAAGCACGGCGATTTTTGGGCCGTCGGGCGCGGGCAAGACGTCGCTGCTCGACCTCATCGCCGGTTTGCGACATCCACGATCCGCTTTCGTCCAATTGGGCGACCGAGTTCTCACCAATACCGCGACGCGCACTCGGGTGCCCACGCGCCATCGCCAAATTGGTTACGTGCCGCAGGATCTCGCCTTGTTTCCGCATCTTTCAGTGGAGCAAAATTTGCTCTATGGCTGCAAGGAAAACCGCAATTCCAATTCACTCTTCGGCTACGAGCATGTGACGCAAGTTTTGGAAATCGGCCCGCTGGTCAGCCGGCGCGTGACGAATCTTTCCGGCGGTGAAAAACAACGCGTGGCACTCGCCCGCGCGCTGCTGGCTTCGCCGCAAATTCTGCTCCTGGACGAACCGCTCGCCAGCCTGGACACGATGTTGAAATCCAAAATCATCCCCTACCTCGCCCGCATCCGCGATGACTTCAAAATACCGATGCTTTACGTGACGCACGATTGGGCCGAAGTGCAGGCGCTGTGCGCCGAGGCCTTGATCATGGAACGCGGGCGAATTGTGAGAAGGGAATCAATTTTATAACCACGAATGAACACCAATGAACACCAACTACTCGTGATCATTCGTGTTAATTCGTGTGCATTCGTGGTTGCATCAATTAGTCATTCGCCCCGCGAATCGGCACGGTCAATTGCTGGCCGTTGTCCTTCGGCCCAAGGCCCAGCAGAAACGGCACCGCTATTTTCGCCCATTCCTGCGGCGATGGATAATGATTCGCCGAACCGCCAAAGGCGCTTTGCAACATCTCCGTATTGATAATCCCGGGATTCAGCGGCACCGCCGCCATGCCCGACGGCAGTTCCTGAGCGAGTGATTGCGTCAAGCCTTCAATGCCCCATTTGCTGGCGCAATACGGCGCCACTTCCGCGTCCGTGGAGCGGCCCCAACCGGAACTCAGATTCACGATCACGCCCGTCTTCCGCTTCACCATTGCCGGTGCGAAATGCCGGATGACATTCGCCGTGCCTTTGAGATTCACATCGATGACTTCGGAAAATTCGCGCGCACTCACTTCCCATAAGCGGGCGTTTTTGTTGATCACGCCTGCATTATTGATGAGCAAGTCGGGCGGCGAATGAGTTGCGAGGCAGATGTCGGCCCACGATTTCACCGCGTCATTCAGAGACACGTCCACGGAATAGAAGTCGTGCGGCTTGCCAAACTTCTCCTTAAGCTGGTCGATTTTGTTTTGAGAACGACCACAGCCCAGCACCACGTGACCGAGCCTGACGAATTCCTCCGCCATCGCCCGGCCGATCCCATGCGTGACACCGGTAATGACAATGACTTTGGCGGGCATGGGCCAAATGTTGATTCAATCGCCGGTGGTTTCAAGAATTTTTGCTGATAACGCCGCCGGAAGACCGCCGGCGGATATTAATCCCGCGGATTGAATTTCGATTTCTGCGCGAGTTGTTCCCAAAGCATGCGTTCATCCTCGGAAACTTTCCGCGGCACTTCGATGCGCGCGACTACGATCAAATCACCGCTGCCGCCGCCGCGCTCTGGCAAACCGCGCCCGCGCACGCGCAATTTTTGGCCGTTTTGCGTGGCCGGCGGAATTTTGATGTTCACGCGGCCATCGAGCGTCGGAACCGAAATGTTCGTGCCCAACACCGCTTCCCACGGCGCGAGTTGGGCCTCGTAAATGAGATTGTGGCCATCCACATCAAAGTCCGGGTGCTTTGCCAGCCGAACTCGCAGGTATAAATCACCCGCCTCGCCGCCACCCGCACCCACTTCACCCCGGCCCGCCACACGCAACCGTTGTCCCTCCGCAATACCGGGCGGAACCTTTACCTGGTAAGTTTCGCTGCGGGAATTGTGCCGAACCGTCACCGAGCGCACTGACCCGCGCTTCACTTCATCCAGCGTAACCATGATATCACCCTCGATATCTCGCCCGCGCTCGGCGAAATCCTCCTCCGCGTATCCGGTCTGCCCGCCAAAACCTCTGCCACGAAAACCACCTCCCCGACCGCCGAACAATTGCTCAAAAAAATCGCTGAAGCCGGTGCCGCCAAAATGAAATTCTTCCCCCCCCGCCGTCCGGCCATGAAATCCATGGGCCGACCCCGCGAAATTCTCCCAACCTGGCGGCGCTTGAAAATCCGCGCCCTGTTTCCAATTCGGGCCCAGTTGGTCGTATTTCTTCCGCTTGACTGGATCGCTCAGGACTTCGTAAGCCTCGTTGATTTCCTTGAATTTTTCCTCGGCCTTTTTTTTGTCCTTGGCGACATCGGGATGATATTCGCGCGCGAGCTTGCGAAAGGCCTTTTTGATTTCGCCCTCGCTCGCCGTGCGCGACACACCGAGGCTTTCGTAATAATCTTTGTATTGGACGGCCATATCCAGCAATCACAACTTGCGAAAAAGCTGCGATACTTGAAACAATGATGCCTGTTGTTTTGTTTTTGTCAAAATGTTGACCAATGGATCCGAATGATCCCAATTCACTCTGCCTCGAATGCGGCCTGTGCTGCAACGGGGTGATTTTCGCCGATGTGCAGTTGCAATTGGGCGAAAATGCCGAGCGATTGCGCGCGCTCGGACTGGCGTTTGTCGCGAGCAAAAAAGCTGAAAAATTCAAACAGCCGTGCAACGCATTCGACGGTTGCCGTTGCCGGATTTATGCCGAGCGACCGACTTACTGCCGCCAGTTCGAATGCTTGCTGCTCAAAAGCGTCAAGGCTGGACGCACGGATCCATCCGCCGCCCTGCGCACCATCCGCACCGCACTTCAACGTGTCAAAAAAGTGAAGACCCTCCTGCGCGACCTGGGCGACGCCGAAGAAAGCCTCGCGTTGAGCAAACGTTTTCGTCGGATGCAACGCCGGTTGGAAAGTTCTGGATTAGATGAGGAAACCGCAGAAACATTCGGCGATCTCACGCTGGCCGTGCATGATTTGAACATGCTTTTGGCGGAAGCATTTTATCCCGGCCCATAGTGGCACGGGCATCCTGCCCGTGTGTTTCGGAACGCCGATCTCCTGATCGGCGCGTCCCCAGCGGATTATCCCCACCTGACGGTCAGGACCCACGCTCTGGCATTCTACTCGTGAGTCCCGTTCGCACGGGCGAGACGCCCATGCCACTACACAACCCGCGCTTGCGATTTGAAATTTCCTGCGCTAACCATTGCCCGTGCCTCGCGAAGATTTTTCAGATGCCGCGCTCGTCGTGCTGGGCCATGGTTCCACCAAAAATGACCAGTCCGCAGCGCCGGTGTTTCAACACGCCGCGGAATTGCGCGGCCGCAACCTTTTCGCCGAAGTCCGCGAAGCCTTCTGGAAACAGGAACCTAAAATCGCCGACGTGCTCCAAGGCCTGGCCACGCCACGCATCTTCATTGCGCCGATCTTCATCAGCGAAGGCTATTTCAGCAGCGATGTCATCCCGTGCGCCCTCAGCTTTCCGCCCGGCCAATCAACCATCCACTCTCAACTTTCAACTCTCTTCTATTGCCAACCCGTCGGCACGCACGAGAGCATGACGGCCGTGTTGCTGGCTCGCGCGCGCGAAGTGGCGAGCCGATTCCCCTTCCCTCGCGCGCCGAAACCGCACGAAACCACCCTGTTCATCGCCGGCCACGGAACCGAACAAAACGAAAATTCCCGCAAAGCCATCGAACGCCAGGTTGAGTTGGTCCGCGCACTGAAAGAATATGCCGATGTCCACGCCGTTTACCTGGAAGAAGAACCGCGCGTCAGTCAATGTTACGAACTGGCGCGCACGCGGAATATCATTGTGGTCCCTTTTTTCATCAGCGACGGCATGCACACGCAAGAGGACATCCCGATATTGCTGGGCGAACCGGAACGCACCGTTCGCGAACGCCTCGCCAGCCATCAGCCCACCTGGCGCAATCCCACCGAACGCAAGGAAAAGCTGGTCTGGTACGCCTCAGCCGTCGGAACCGACCCGCGCATTGCCGATGTCATTTTGGAACGAGTGCGGGAGGCGGCGGAACGAAGTTAAATGGGTGAATGGTTAAATCGTTAAATGAGTTGAGACGCGCCCTGTACCTTGCGACTATTTTAACCGATTTAACTCATTTAACCCATTTAACGAACCCAATGACCACCCTGCGCTGGGGCATTCTGAGCACCGCGAACATTGCCCGGAAAAACTGGAAAGGCATCTGGCACTCGGGCAATTCCATCGTGACCGCGGTCGCCAGCCGCGACGCCGCGCGCAGCCGGAAATTCGTGGCCGAATGCCAGCAGGAGAAAGCGTTTCCCACTGCGCCCGCCGCCTTCGGTAGTTATGAACAATTGCTCCGCTCACCCGATGTCGATGCTGTCTACATCCCCATCCCGACCGGCATTCGCAAGGAGTGGGTCATCCGCGCGGCTGAGGCCGGCAAACATATTTTGTGTGAAAAACCCGCCGCCGCCAACGTAGCCGATCTCCGCGAAATGATTGCCGCGTGCGAACGCAACAAGGTTCAATTCATGGACGGCGTGATGTTCATGCACAACCCGCGCCTTGAGCGCATTCGCGACGCGCTCGATGACGAAAATTCTTTCGGAACCGTCCGCCGAATTACGTCGCATTTCAGCTTTCTGGGAAACGAAGACTTTCTCAAAACCAACGTCCGCAGTCACAGCGTGCTCGAACCGCTTGGCTGCCTCGGCGATCTCGGCTGGTATTGCATCCGTTTCACGCTTTGGGCCATGAACTGGAAGCTGCCGCGCGAGGCCCGTGGCCTCATCCTTTCACAAGCCTGCTGCGATGCCAGCCAGGAAAAGGTCCCCTTCACTTTTTCCGGCGAATTGGTTTTTGACGACGAAATTTCGGCCGGTTTCTATTGTTCGTTCCTGGCGACGTACACCAATTGGGCCGTTGCCACCGGCACGAAAGGAACCGTGCGCGTGCCGGATTTTGTGCTGCCGCAAAGAAGCAGCGAGGGCGCGCTCGACATCAACGGAATGGTTTGCGACAACCTGGTGATGGATCCGATAGTCGCGCAAGAAACCAGGATGGTCCGCGCCTTCACGGAACAGGTCCTATCCGGGAAATTGAATCCGGGCTGGCCCGAGTGCGCGCTCAGGACGCAAATTGTCACGAACGCGTGCCTGGAATCGGCCCGTGAGGGTCGGCCAGTCATGATGAAGTGACTCAGCGACACGACCACCGGGCATTTCTATCTTCCATCCTCCATCCTCCATCCTCTATCCTTCCGCCGTGCATTTTCGGAAGATAACCATCGTTGGCGTCGGATTGCTCGGCGGCTCGCTCGGGCTGGCGATTAAAAAACGCCGGCTCGAGGACGAAGTCGCCGGCTACGTCCGCCGCCCGGCCAGCGTTGCCGATTGCAAAAAGGCAAAAGCCGTTGACGTGTGCACCTCCGATTTGCGCGAAGCCGTCGCGGATGCCGGCCTGATCATTCTGTGCACTCCACTGGCGCGAATGCTTCCGTTGCTCAAGGAAATGCGCGCGTCCATCAAACGCGGCGCGATTGTCACCGACGTCGGCAGCGTGAAGGCCACAGTCGTGAAAGAGTTGGAATCCCTCGTCGCAAAATCCGGCGCGCACTTTATCGGCAGTCACCCAATGGCCGGCGCGGAAAAAACCGGCGTCGCCGCCGCGCGCGAAGATTTGTTCGCCAACGCCATGTGCGTGATCACACCGACGAAACGCTCGAATCAATCCGCGCTCAAGAAAGTGGAAAATTTCTGGAAAGCCATCGATGCGCGCGTGATGCGTTTGACCCCCGAATTGCATGATCAACTCGTCAGCCGCTCAAGCCACCTGCCGCACGTGGCCGCGGCGACGCTCGCCAATCTGGTGCTCGATCCCGCGCATCCCAAATCCCAGCCGCTCCTCTGCGCCAACGGTTTTCGCGATACCACGCGCATCGCCTCCGGCTCGCCCGAAATGTGGCGCGATATTGCCTTGGCCAACCGCAAAAACCTGGGCCGTTCGCTGGATCAATTCATCCGCGATTTGAAAAAGATCCGGACAATTTTGAAATCAGGCGACGCGAAGACCGTTGAAAAATTTTTTCAACAGGGAAAAAACCGCCGCGACGCATGGTGCGCCCGTTGCGCATCCCCCTCACCTGAGTGAAAGTTCCAAGCACCAAAAATCGAAGCTCCAGAGAAGCACCAATGATCAAGCTCCAAACACTTTCGGTAAAATGCCGACGCCAGCAACGCGCCGGCCGGTATCCAAAACTGAGCGCGATCTTTGGTGGTTTGCGGTTGGAGCTTCTCTGGAGCTTGGAACTTGGGATTTGGAGCTTCTCACCGGAGCTTTCACATGCTTCCTGACCTCATCGAGACCGTGCCGCTCGACAAACCCGTCCGGGCCGAGATAACCGTGCCGGGTTCGAAGAGCATCACGAACCGCGCGCTGATTCTCGCGGCGCTCGCGGAAGGCGAAGTCACGCTCGAAGGCGCGCTCTGGAGCGAGGACACGCAAATCATGGTCGAATGCCTGCAGGAACTCGGCTTCATGGTCGACGTCCGGCCCGATCCCAACGAATTCAGCAATCGCACCATCACCGTTTACGGCAAAGGCGGCGTGGTCCCGCCCGGCGGCACCGAGGAGCAACCGCTTGAACTGTTCGTTGGCAACGCCGGAACCGCCGCGCGTTTTTTGGCCGCATTCGTCTGTCTCGGTAAAGGCGTTTATCGCCTCCACGGCGTCCCGCGCATGAACGAGCGCCCGAAAGCCGCCCTGTTCCGAGCCCTGCGCGAACTCGGCTATCGCGTGGACTCGCCCACGGAAAAATTGCCCGCCGTGATTCACGGCAGCGGCCCCAAACCCGGCGCCAAGTGCACGGTGAACATCGAAGAAAGCTCCCAGTTTGCCTCCGCGCTGCTGCTCTGCGCCAATGTTGGCGGATGGAGTGTGGAGGTGCTTGGTGAGAACGCCGACGAGTCACCTTATGTCGACATGACACAACGATTGGTTGAAGCGTTCCCGAAGAATGGAGGCAAATTTCAAATTGAGCCTGATGCTTCAGGCGGTAGCTACTTTTGGGCGGCCAATTGGCTCGTCTCCGTGGGCTCTTGGATGAAGAGCTTGATGGGCACTCCCGGTTTCCAAATTGCATGGGATTTAAACGAAGTACAGGACTGGATAAAAAAATCGCATCCGCCGGGACAGCTCTCACCTATTTCAGGTAATCATCCAGCTATTTCCGTGAGCAATTGGCCTACATCGGGTTGGCAAATTGACGCCGATTTCCCGTTGTTCATACCGTTACCCGAAACAATTTCCCGGGAAACACAATTGGGCGACAGCATCATGACAGCCCTAGTGCTCGCCGCCGACGCTTGGGGAGGATTGGGAATGGACCGCCGCAACAAAGGCATCCAATTTACAGATCTTCGTCGATTGCGCTTGCAGGAATGTGAACGTGTTGTTGCGTTGCGCACCGAGCTGAAAAAGTGTGGCGCAAATGTCGTCGAGAAAGACGACACACTCACAGTATACCAGGCAACTCTGCACGGCGCCGAAATTGAAACCTACAACGACCATCGCATGGCGATGTGTTTTGCAATTCTGGGATTGAAAGTTCCCGGCATAAAACTTAAAAACCCCGCGTGCGTGAAGAAGACGTTTCCGAACTTTTTCCAAAAACTCGCCGACGCCCCGCCCCAAGGCCTCGGCGCAACGATCTTGGACGCAAAGACTGGACGCCAGCTCACGCATGATGAATTGTTTGCCGAATAACGTAGCGGCGGTTCACATCTCATTAACACCCGGCTTCAGCCGGGTGATTGAAACCGCGATGTTCAGAAACCGTTTTAACGGTTTCGGACACCGCCGCTCAAACCGTTAAAACGGTTTTCGATTTAAGCCGAATTTGATACCCGGCTAAAGCCGGGTGCTAATGAATGAGTCATCGAAATTTGAACCACCCTATCGTCATAGCCATTGATGGCACGAGCGCGAGCGGCAAGAGCACCAATGCCAAGCTCATCGCCAAGGCGCTCGGTTTCGTTTACGTGGACACCGGCGCGATGTATCGCACGCTGGCGTGGCATTGCCTCCAAAACAAAATCGACGTCACCGACGGCAAAGCCGTCGCCGCCGCGTGCCGCAAATGGAAAACGTCGCTCGAAAATCGCGATGGCCACGTGCATTTGCTCGTGGACAATTATTATCCCGAGAAGGAAATTCGCACCGCGGAAGTCAGCGCCGCGGTCTCGCACGTTGCCACCGTGCCGAAAGTGCGCGAGTGGATGAAGAAAAAGCAGCGCGAATGCATCCAGTTCGGCAGCCTCGTCATGGAAGGCCGCGATATCGGCACCAATGTGTTTCCGGAAACGGATTACAAATTTTATCTCGACGCGCATCTCGACGAGCGCACCAAACGCCGCGCCGCCGAGGGCGTGAATGAAAACCTCGCCGCCCGTGATCAACGCGACAGCCAGCGCGCCGCCGCGCCCTTGATGATCGCGCTGGGCGCGAAGGTCATCAATAATTCCGGGATGACCGCCGAGCAAACCAGCGGGATGATTATCGCGGATATCAAACAGCGGCTGGAGATGAAATGAACCACGCCCGTGCCATTAAGGAAGAGGCTCACGCTCATTTCGCCGCAAAAATTAGAGCCTCCTCACGTCGGCTCCTACAGTTCAAATCACGACTCGCCGGCAGGACGCCGGTGCTCCCGGCATGAACTTCGTTTACTTTCTCGGCTGGTGCTTTTTTCGGGCGGTGTATGCCACCTATTTTCATTGGCGCGTCTTCAATCCCGAACGCGTCCCGCTGAAAGGCCCGGTCATTCTCGCTTCGAACCACGCCAGCTTTTTAGACCCGCCGCTGGTTGGCTCGGGCGTTCATCGTGCCATCAATTATCTCGCACGCGACACGCTGTTCCGCTACCCGGGCATCGGCTGGCTGTTGCGAAAATGGAACTCCGTTCCCGTCGATCGTGAAGGTGGCGGCGCAGCCGGGCTAAAAGCCATTCTTGACCGATTACTCGCCGGCGGCGCGATCATTCTCTTCCCGGAAGGCACGCGCACGCGCGATGGGAAATTGCAGCCCGCGCGTTCCGGCATCGGTTTGACGGTCATTAAATCCACCGCCGCCGTCGTGCCCGCCCGCGTCTTCGGAACGTTTGAAGCCTACGGCCGCCACGTGAAAATTCCCAGGCCGCACGGCATCGCCGTGAAATATGGCCGCCCGATGTATTTCAAAAAACTCCGCGCCGAAGCAAAAACGTGTTCCAAACCGCGCCTCAAGCAAATCTACCAGGAGGTCGCGGATGAAATCATGGCGGAGATTGCGAAGTTGGGGCCGTACGAAGATGTGGAGACGTTCGGCTAAGAAAACCTGTTTCGTGTTAGGAAATGCATGCGAGCCGTCTTGCCCATTGTTTCCATCCGATTAAATCCTCAATCCTCCGCCTTCAAATCCCGCGACATCAAATCGCGGACGCCCTGGCGCACGTCCTTGCCCTCATACAACATCGCAAACACCTCCGCGATGATCGGCGTGCTGACGTTATGCCGCTGCGCCAGTTGGTAGGCTGATCGCGCCGTGGGATAACCCTCCGCAATCGCATGCATGCTCGCCGCCACCGCGGCCGGTTTCTCACCGCGACCGCATCGCTCGCCAAACGCTCGATTACGGCTGTGCCTGGAAAAACATGTCACCATCAAATCGCCCAACCCGCTCAGGCCCGTGAACGTGTCCGCTTGTGCGCCGCACGCCACACCCAACCGGCGAATCTCTGCAATTGCCCGCGTCACCAGCGCCGCCTTCGAGTTGTCGCCAAAACCCAGCCCATCCGCCACGCCCGACGCGATGGCAATCACGTTCTTCAACGCCCCGCCAAGTTCCACACCGAGCACGTCCGGCGTGGTATAAATTCGGAGCGTCGGCGAACTGAAAATCCGCTGCACCTCCTCGGCAGTGGCCAGGTCCCGGCTCGCTGCCACAATCGCCGTCGGAATCCCGCGGGCCACCTCAATCGCAAAACTTGGCCCGGAAAGCGCCGCATACCGCGCCTTGGGCGCGTTCTCGCCGAGAATGCCGCACATCGTGAAGCCGGTGTCATACTCAATTCCCTTCGTCACGCTCACGACGATTCCCGGGAAATCCTTCAGCACGCTCGTCACTTCGCGAAACGCCTTGGACGGAACCGCCACCACGATGCATTCTGCGTTCAACATTGAGTTGAGATCCGTCTCAAGCCCAATTTCACCCGGCACTTGGATGTCCGGAAGATAACGCTCATTCCGCTGCGTGCGCCGGATTTCTTCCACGTGCGCCGCGTCGTGCCCCCAAAGCCTGACCTGGAGCCCGCATTGGTGCAGCAATCCCGCCAATGCCGTTCCCCAGGCCCCAGCCCCGAGCACGCTGATCTTCACGGAGTCGCCTCCTTTTTCTTGAATTGGACGCGGTTCTCCGTCCCGTTCAGCAATCGGTGGATGTTTTTTCGGTGTTTCAAAATCGCGAGCAACCCTATGGCTGCCATGACTGCGGTCAGCCCGACATCATGGTTCTCGGTGAACCACGTCGCAAACGGGAGCGCAAACGCTGCCGCAATCGAACCAATGGAAACGTAACGGGTCACTAAAAACAAAATAATGAAAATCGACAAAATGATGATCAACGCCCATGGCACCAGCGCGATCAGAACCCCCGCGGAGGTCGCAATGCCCTTGCCGCCCTTGAAATGAAGCCAGCAAGTGAAGTTGTGCCCCAGAATTGCCGCGATGCCGGCGGTGATTTTCAGATTCTCGAGTGGCGTCTCGGGAAAAATCCTCCCCACGACGACCGCTCCGACCAGGACCGCCACCAGGCCCTTCAGCGCGTCCATCAGCAGCACAAAAATTCCAAACCTCTTGCCCAGCACGCGAAATGCGTTGGTCGCGCCGATGTTGCCGCTTCCCACGGTGCGGATATCCACCCCGCGCGCTTTGGCCACCAGAAATCCAGTGGGAATCGAGCCAAGCAAATACGCCACCAGCGCTGTCACGATGTAGCTGAGAACAGGCACGCAATTACTTTATGAGTCCGAGCCCGAACTTCAAAAGCAAAATTTTTCCCGTAGGAGCCGGCGGAGTCGCAAGCCTTTCGGTGGGGCGAGACTCCGTCGAGCCTGATCTCTTCTGCGAGTTCGTTTCCGCTTTCAGTCCCGCACCCGCGCTGGCAGACTCGCGACGTGACGACTTCACACTCAAAAGTTCGTGTCGCCGTGCTCGGTGTCGGCTTTCTCGGGAAGGAACACGCGCGGATTTATTCCGAACTCGCGGCCGCCGGAGCCGTCGAATTCGCCGGCGTGTACGATATTTCCACCGACAAAGCCCGGAAATTTGCGGAGAAATATCAAGTGCGCGCTTTCACCACCATTCCCGAAGCTGCCGCCGCTTCGGATGCCCTGAACATCGTCACGCCCACCACCACTCACCACGAAATCGCCGGATCCCTGCTTAATCAAGGCAAACACGTGCTGGTGGAAAAACCGATGACCGACAGCAGCGCGCAAGCTGAGGAATTGGTGCAGTTGGCGCTGCAAAAAAATTGTGTTTTGCAGGTCGGCCACGTTGAGCGATTCAATCCGATTTTCAAATATCTCGAAACTGCCGCCGCGCAGCCGCGCTTCATCGAAACCCATCGCCTTTCGCCTTACCCGGCCCGGTCGACGGATATTGGCGTCGTGCTCGATTTGATGATTCACGACCTCGATGTCGTCCTGGCTTTCGTGAAATCGCCCGTGACGAGCGTCGACGCGGTCGGCATTCCTGTGCTGAGCAAATCTGAAGACATTGCAAATGCGCGGTTGCGTTTTGCGAACGGCTGCGTGGCGAACTTGACCGTCAGCCGCGTCAGCCCCGAGCGCATGCGCAAAATCCGCGTTTTCAGCGGCGGCGACACGCCCAGCTACATCTCGCTCGATTATCGCGCGCAGGAGGGATTCATCTACCGCATCGCCCGCGATGGCCAGGAGGAGAGCTCCTTGCTCAAGAAACTTTTGGCCGCGAAAGATTCCACTATCGTCAGCGAATTCGGCGGCAAACGCATCGTGCGCGAGCCGGTGCCCATCGCCAAGGAAGAACCGCTCAAACTGGAATTGGAGCACTTCGTCGATTGCGTGCGGGAAAAACAAACACCGATGGTCAGCGGCGAATCCGCCAAACGCGCCCTTGACCTCGCCTTCGAAATCACCCGCCAGGCACAGCAAAGTATAAAAAATTGGTAGCAGACGATGAAACCGAAGAGCGTCATGCTCATCGCGGGCGAACCGAGTGGCGACACCTTGGGCGCCGAACTCGTCAACGCCTTGCGCATCGAATTAAGCTCGCGAGAGGTGGATTACACGCCATTTGGGCAACCGCTCCACACCGGCCTCGAACCCGGCTTTTTCGGCGCCGGCGGCCCGCGGATGGCTGCCGCCGGAGTGGAACTCGCGTTTAACCTTGTCGAACATTCCATCATCGGCATTCCTTCGTGGAAGAATTACCGGCAGGCTCGCCAGCGTTTCAACCAACTCTTGCAACTCGCCATCGAGCGCCAGCCAGATGTCATTGTTGGAATCGATTACAATTATTTTAACCTGAAATTCGCCCACGCGATCCGCGAGCGCACTCGCCGTCAATCCGGCTGGTTCCACGATTGGCGTCCGAAACTCGTGAAATACATTTCGCCGCAGGTCTGGGCTTCGCGCGAAGGCCGCGCTTATCAAATTGCCCGCGACTACGATCTGCTGCTAAGTATTTTTCCTTTTGAAAAGGATTGGTATGCTCGCCGCGTGCCGAAATTGCGCGTCGAATTTGTCGGCCACCCAATGGTTGACAGGTTTTCATCGCAGGAACGAACTCCGCGAGTTCCTGATTTATCAAAATCAACAGCCGCCCCGGAAATCCTGCTCCTGCCCGGCAGCCGCATTAAGGAACTCGACCGCCATTTGCCGGTCATGCTGGACGCACTGAAACTGATCCGCGAAAAAACGCCCCAAGCCCGCGCGCAAATCGTTCTGCCAGACGAGACGCTTGCCCCCCAGGCAAAATCATTGGGCGCGCCCTCGGAAGTCCCCATTCAAATCGGCAATTTACCCGAAGCGCTCTCGCACGCTGATCTCGCCATCGCTTCAACCGGAACCGTGACGATGGAATGCGCCTTCTTCGGCGTGCCTGCCGTGACGATCTATAAAACCTCCTGGGCCACTTACGAAATCGGCAAACGCATCGTGAAAGTAAAATCGCTCACGATGCCAAACCTGCTGGCCGGAGAAGAAGTTTTCCCCGAATTCATCCAAAACACCGCCACGCCGGAAAACATTTCCCGCGCCGCATCGGACCTATTGCAAAACCAATCTCGCCGAGAAGCGATCAAACACAAATTGACTGAAATCGTTTTCTCATTGGGCGATCCGGCCGCGTCCCAGCGAGCCGCCCGGGCGATTGTGGATTTGCTTGAACCACGAATGAACACGAAATGACACGAATCGAACAAATCATCCAAATTGAGGATTCTTTCCTCGTTGGAAATGGAGTGGCAAAGCTTTGCGAAAGTGCAAGCAGACTGGCGCTCTCCAAGACGCTTCGCGACTTCCAGGGCAACACACCGCGCGCCGGCGTCCCGGACTGCGGCGGCCCTCCGCCGCTCTTCAATCGCGCAATATCAATCGCTGGAGGAGAATCAAGCGAATCAAAGCGCTCAATTCAGTAATGATTCGTGTCCATTTGTGTTCATTCGTGGTTGATTCAAATCCGATTTTTCTCTATTTCTCGCCGCATTGAAAAAGGATTCACCAGAGATTCCGCGCAAAACGATCTACCGGCTATCGGTGTACCTGCGGTGTCTCGCGCGCTTGAAGGATAACAACATGCAGACTGTCTCCAGTGAAGCGCTGGCCAAGGTTGCAGGCGTGAAGCCGACGCAGTTGCGCAAGGACCTCGCCTATTTCGGCCAGTTCGGCACGCGCGGGCTTGGCTATGACGTCGCAGAATTGTCCAAAATGATTTCAGACGAACTCGGCACCACGAGTTTGCAACCAGTCATTCTCGTCGGCGTCGGCAATCTCGGCCTGGCGTTGCTCTCGTATCGCGGATTTGAAAAGGAAGGCTTCGAAATCGCGGCTGCGTTCGACGCGGAACCGAAACGCCGTCGCGACAAACAGATCAAGCAGCCGCTTCTGGGAATGGACGAGCTAAAAGATTTCGTCCAAAAGAACGGTGTGAAAATGGCAATCCTGACGGTGCCGGCCGTGGCCGCACAGGAAGTGGTGAATCAACTGGTGCAGTCCGGTGTCGTCGGCATCCTGAATTTTTCCCCAATCGTCGTCTCCGTCCCGGAGGAAGTGATGGTCAATAATGTCAATCTGGCCATCGAACTGGAAAATCTCAGCTACTTCATCCAGGACTGATGCACTTCCGCGCTTTACGCTGCGACCGCCTTGCTCTTTCGCTTTTTGGCGGGTTTCGCAGGCGCTCCGGCAGGCTTCTCCACCGGTGCCTGCGGTTCCAGGTAAAGATATCGCCCGCAACTGTCGCAAAGCTGAATATCACGGTCCTGCATCAGAGTGGTGATCACGCCAATGGGCAAACGCATGTGGCAGCCGGTGCAAACCTGGTTGCGGACGACAGCCACACCTTTTTTGTCCCGCGCGCGGAGCCGATCATAGTGGCCCAGGATAGGATCGGGAATCAGGGCCCGAAGATCAGCGATTTGTTTGTCATTCCCTTTTTCTTCCCCGAATTCAATGGATTGAAGTTTCAACAAGTTTTGAATGGTCGAATTCATACAGCAAACTAAGTGTCTTACATGATGCACGAAAACACGCAAGATAATTCACAGTCACCGGGAGAAGACACTGGGCATCCCAAGCTGCCGTGCAACGCGTGAAATCAAAGGTGGAAACATTGCTGGAATGCGGGCAGCCGCTCGTAATTGGCCATCGGGGCTACTGCTCCATCGCGCCGGAGAATACGCTGCCCTCGTTCCAACTCGCGCTCGACGCGGGCGCGGATTTGATCGAATTGGATTATCACCACAGCAAGGACGGTGTGCCGATCGTGATTCACGATTCCATTCTGGATCGCACGACGGATGCGCGGAAAAAATGGAAGCGGCGGCACGTCAAAGTCTCGCGGAAGACGGCAGCCGAAATACAAACGCTCGACGCGGGAAGCTGGTTTGATGCGAAATTTGCGGGTGCAAAAGTTCCGCGTTTGGATGAAGCACTCCAGTTCATTTCCGGAAGCGGCGCGGCGGCAGTCATTGAGCGAAAGTCAGGCGATGCGGCGACGCTTGTCCGTTTGCTGCGCGAGCGGAATCTCATCAACAAAGTTATCGTCATTTCTTTCGATTGGAGATTTCTCCGTGCCCTTCATGCGCTTGAACCGGTACAGATTCTGGGAGCGCTCGGGCCGCCAAGTCGGTTGAGCAATGGACGCAAGCCTGTGCATTTGCGGCGAGGCCTTGCCTTGCGTTTGAAGGATTTGCAAAAGACTGGCGCAACAATTGCCGTCTGGAATCGGAAAGTTTCGAGCCGCGCAATTCGTGCGGCGCGCAAGCGCGGGCTGGAGGTTTGGGTGTATACGGTGGATGATAGGCCATTGGCGCTGCGCCTTCTCAAACGAGGAGTGCAGGCAATTATAACAAATCATATCGAGCGTATCCGCGACGCGATTTCGGGGGCATGAACCAATTCACGGGAATGGTTGGGTAACTTCAGGCGGACTTTTGCGGCGCTGGAACGGATACTTGAATTGTTTGAGGTAGCCCAAGGGAACCGGGTGACCTTCAACGCCGTAGCCGATTGGCCATTGATCTTTCGGAAGATGATGAGTGCCGAACAGCCAGTCGAGCCAAGGGAAATGAATCGCAAAATTGACGTCGATGGCTTCCTTTTCAATGCCGTGGTGCCAATGATGAAAACGCGGTGTCACCAGCAACTTTTCGATCATAGGAAAACGCCAATTCAAGTTGGCATGAATAAAAGTTGAATAGAGGTACACCACGAAAATGTAGGCGTTTACAGCGTCCGGGCTGAAGCCGAGGACAAACATCGGAATCACGGTCGTCGCGCGCAGCACCAGGATTTCCAGAAAATGCATTCGCGCGCCCGCCATCCAGTCCATGCTCCGGGCTGAGTGATGGACGGCGTGAAATTGCCAGAGCCACGGCACGCGATGAAAGGCGCGATGAACCCAGTATTGCACTAGGTCAGTCAGAAACATGATAGCAATGAATTGCACCACAAACGGTAATACGGCGACCCAGGCCCGCGTCGCTGTGAGCGGAGCAATCAACAAAATCCCTTTGGCAGGAATAAAGGTTAAAAACGTGAGAATCTGGACCAACAAGCTGCTGACGAGAAAGTAGAAGAGGTCCTCGCGCCATTCTTCGCGAAAGATGTGTTGCTCGTTTCGGTGCGAAAAAATTCGTTCAAGCGGAACGAACAGAAATCCCGTGAAAAGAATCCGCAGAATGAAGAAATCGAGACCGAGATAGAACGGAGTGTAGTCTTTTACAACTTGCGTTGCCTCTGAGCCGCCCAACATGGCCGCAAGCAACGCAGCTGAAACGCCACAGGTGCCGAGCATTTTGCCACGCCGCAATGCGAGGCTCAATGCGGACACGGCAAATGCCGTCAACAACAGCAAGTTGAGGCCGACACGGAACCAGGGATTTTGGTAAAGATTGTGCGTCTCCGGAATCGCGAACGCGCCCGGCATTCGGATCGCAATGACGAGGCCCAGACCGGCAAGGCCGAACACTAATCCCAAAACACCGCTGATCCAACCACTACCGAAACGACGCAGGGCGGCGGGCGCTTCCAGTTCGCGCCGCAATTCCATGCGCGCCTCATGTATTGGTTCATGGATCATTCCTTCTTCGGCACTTTCAGCTCAATGTGCAGTTCGCGGAGTTGCTTTGGTTCGACGGTTCCGGGCGAATCGGTCATCAGGTCGGTGCCTTTGGCGGTTTTCGGGAAGGCGATCACGTCGCGGATGCTGGGGGTGCCGCAGAGAATCGCGCAGAGACGATCGAAACCCAACGCGATGCCGCCGTGCGGCGGGGCGCCATATTTGAACGCTTCCAACATGTAACCGAAGCGGGCTTTCACCATTTCTGGTGGGATTTGCAGGACTTCTTCGAAGACGGTTTTCTGCACTTCGGGCTGATGAATACGGATCGAGCCGCCGCCGAGTTCGACGCCGTTGACGACGACGTCGTAATGCTGGCCGCGGACTTTTTTCGGGTCCGACTTGAGCATCGGGATGTCTTCGGCAACGGGCGCGGTGAACGGGTGATGGCTGGAATACCAGCGGTTCTGTTCGCGGTCGAAGCCGAGTAACGGAAATTCGATCACCCAGAGGAAATCGAATCGGTCCGGCGGAATGGCGAGCTTCCCCTGCCCTTTCAAAACGTCGGCGCAATAGAGACGAATCTTGCCGAGGATTTCGCACGCGGTCAGCCATTGATCGGCGGCGAATAAAATCAAATCACCTTCCTCGATTTTCAATTTCGAAATCAGCGCCTGTTTTTCGGCGTCGTTGAAGAATTTCACGATCGGCGATTTCCATTCGCCGCCTTCGACCTTGATGTACGCGAGCCCTTTCGCGCCAAAGCTCTTGGCGTATTCGGTCATGGTTTCGATCTGGCCCTGCGTCGCGCCGGCCATGCCTTTGGCATTGAGCGCCTTCACCACGCCGCCGTTCGCAATCGCGCCACTGAACACTTTGAAAGTGCTCGCGCGAAATTCCTCGGTGAAATCCACCAGTTCCATCCCAAAGCGCGTGTCGGGCTTGTCGATGCCGTAGCGGTTCAGCGCTTCCTCGAAGGAGATGCGTTTGAAGGGCGTGGGAATATCCATGCCGAGCGCGACTTTCCAAATCCGTTTGAGGACGCCTTCAATCAACGTGTAGATGTCCTCGCGTTCGATGAAGCTCATCTCGATGTCGAGCTGGGTGAATTCAAGCTGCCGGTCGGCGCGCTGGTCTTCATCGCGGAAACAACGGGCGAGCTGATAATAACGTTCCACCCCGGCAACCATCAGAATTTGCTTGAACTGCTGCGGCGATTGCGGCAGCGCGTAAAACAACCCCGGGTTGGTGCGAGCCGGCACGATAAATTCGCGCGCGCCTTCAGGCGTGGATTTGAACAGCGTCGGCGTTTCCACTTCGAGAAAGCCCTGCTCTTCCATGAACACGCGCACGGCGGTGGCGACTTTGCTGCGGAGACGGAGATTGCGCGCCATTTCGGGCCGGCGCAAATCCAGGTAGCGGTATTTGAGCCGCAATTCCTCGTTCACTTTGCTCGCGACTTCGGGGTCGTCGACCGGGAACGGCAACACTTCGGCGAAGTTCAAAACTTCCAGTTCCTTCGCCACGACTTCGACCTCGCCGGTCGGGATCTTGGAGTTGTTCGTGCCCGCGGGGCGTTGGCGGACTTTGCCGGTGATGCTGATGACGCACTCGCTGCGGAGCGCGGCGGCTTGTTCGAACAATTCCTTGGAAAGATCGGAGGGATCAAAAACGCTCTGCGTGCGGCCTTCGCGGTCGCGGATGTCAATGAAGATGAGGCCGCCCAGGTCGCGGCGCGAATGGACCCAGCCGGACAAAGTGACGGTTTGCCCGATATGTGCCGGGCGCAATTCGTTGCAATGATGCGTTCGTTTCATTTCAAAATTGAATATGGCGGCGGTCGCAGACCGCCGCTACGGGGTCTTGGCGAGTCTCGCCCGCCATAAACCAAGCGAGCGCGCATAGTGCGGGGGTTTGGTTTTGAATTCAAAGAAAAATTGAGGTCTTCCGTGGCTGCCAGACCTCGCTTGATTGCTGGGACACCCCCTGGTTGATTTAGTTTGATTCGGTTTGACGCTATTGATTGACCATTTCGCGGCAGGTCGCTCTCCATTCGCCATTCGTCATTCACATCCTCGTCATCCAATTCGTCATCACATTATACCCAAACGTCATCTCCCCCGCATTGAACCCCTTGTACCACTTCGCATGCCCGTCAGCGAACATCACATTCTGCCCTTTCACGTGGACCTGCCAATATGCCGTAATGGATTGGGCCGCCGCACCACCGATACAATTCTGGCTGTAATCATCCTTGTCCGCATCCAACGGATCAAATCGCAACACGCCGCCAGCCGTCCCGCAGGTATCGCCGCCCAGGACAAAACATGAAGGATACATCAGCCGGCTGCTTTTAATCGCCGCATCCACTCCGGTCTCGACATACGCCGCATTGCAACCATTGAAGTAATTGAACGGCCCGCGATATTGCTCCGGCAATTGCACATTGCCCGGGCAATTATAGGCATTCGTGCTCCCCACCTGCGGATAGAGCTGTTCCATCCAACTCGCCTTGCCCGTGCCCGGATCAACATCGCCTCAGTGAATATCGCCGCCGGACTCCGGATAAAACCCCTCGTTATCGTCCGCAAACATCTTCATGCCGAGTCCGATCTGATGCAGGTTCGAAATGCAACTCGTCGTCCATGCCTTCTGCTTCGCCTCGCTCAAAGACGGCAACAACATCGCCGCCAAAATCGCGATGATCGCAATCACCACGAGCAATTCAATCAACGTAAACGCCCGTCCCGCGCGCGCACGGAGCGCGGAATTCATTCCGCGTGTCCCCGCAGAAAACCGATTCGCTGAATTGAGCCAACGGTCCATAAAGTTATCAAAACGCTTTCAAGTTTCACCCTCTCCACGAACATAGTGGCACGGGCGTCTCGCCCGTGCGAATCGAAACGCCCGTGCCACTATAAATGCGCGCAAACATTTCGGGGAATTCTCCCCGGGCAGTGACGGCGAGCACCCATCTCTACGATTTAAATCCATCCATCTTTTCAGACGCCAAAACAAAGCCCGTCGTTTCAAGATGAATTTCCTGTGGTGTCCGAAGATGGACGGAGCGCGGCTCTGTGAGCCGCAGCAGCGCTCGGAATCCCTGAGTCATTGAATTTTTTCAGACGTTTTGATTCTCACAATTTTCTGCGGGTCGCAGACCCGTGCTCCGCTTTTTCCTCAAATTAGGGACACCGCCGAATTTCCTTCAACTTCATCCGCTGAACGCATAGCGTGATGACGGCGTGGGAAAACCAACAACAATGAAATCGTTTTTTCTGGCCGCGCTGCTTTTGTTCCCAGCCTGGGGTTGTGTCGCAACCACCTATCAAAATTCCTCGCTCCTCCCGCCGCCCGTCGAACGCGAATTCCGCGGCGTCTGGATCGCCACCGTCGCCAACATCGACTGGCCCTCCAAGCCCGGCCTCCCCACCGCTCAACAAAAAGCCGAATTGATTTCCCTGCTCAATCGCGCCGCCCAGGCCAAACTCAATGCCGTTATCTTCCAGGTCCGCCCCGCCTGCGACGCCATGTATCCCTCGGCGATCGAACCCTGGTCCGAATATCTTACCGGCGCCATGGGCAAACCACCCGAACCGTTTTACGACCCCCTCCAATTCGCCATCGAAGAAGCCCACAAACGCGGCCTGGAATTGCACGCCTGGTTCAACCCCTACCGCGCCCTTCACAAATCGCACACCGGCAGAATCGCGCCCAATCACATCAGCAAAACCCACCCCGAACTCGTCCGCAGCTACGGCGAATATCTCTGGCTCGATCCCGGCGAACGCGCCGTGCAGGACTATTCCCTCCGCGTCATCATGGACGTCGTCAAACGCTACGATATCGACGGCGTGCAATTCGACGACTACTTCTACCCCGATCCCAGCACCGGCGGGAACCGCGATTTTCCGGACGCCGCCAGTTGGAAAAAATATGGCGCAGGTGGAAAATTAAACCGCGGCGATTGGCGGCGCGAAAATGTGAACACCTTCATCAGCCGCGTCTACACCTCCATCAAAGCCGCCAAGCCCTGGGTCAAATTCGGCATCAGCCCCTTCGGCATCTGGCGCCCCGGCGACCCGCCCGGAATCACCGGCTCGGACGCCTACAACAAATTCTACGCCGACTCCCGCAAATGGCTCGTCGCCGGCTGGGTCGATTATTTCTCGCCGCAACTCTACTGGCGCATCGCGCCCAAAGAACAAAGTTTCCCCGCCCTCTTGAATTGGTGGTCGCAACAAAACCCCCGGCACCGCCATCTCTGGCCCGGCCTGGCCGTCTCCTCCGCCATCAGCCAGGGCTGGAGTCCCAATGAAATCCCGGACCAACTTCGTTTGATCCGAAAAAATCCCGGCGCGAATGGCTACATTTTTTACAACGCCAGCAGCCTCTTCACCAACAGCCCTCGCGGCGACCAATTGCGTCACACCCTCGAAACCGAGTTCAACCACCAACCCGCGCTCGTGCCCGCCTCACCCTGGCTCGGCTCCGGCGCGCCCGCCAAACCCAATTTCTCCATTACCGACTCCGCCAAAGGCGTGCTCCTCCACTGGAGCCCCGCTGGAACCAACGCCGGCCCCATCCGCTGGTGGGTGGTGCAAACCAAATCCTTCAACGACTGGCAAACCCAAATCCTCCCCGCCGAAACAACCTCCCAATCGCTCCCGTTCCACCCCGAAGCCGCCGCCGTCACCGCCATTGACCGCGTCGGAAACGCCAGCCCCGCCCGCGTCCTGGAAATCTACCAACGCCCCGCCGAAAAACGCATCCTCCTGAAACGTTAATAGTGGCACGGGCGTCTCGCCCGTGAGTCCCTTGTGACCGGCACTGGCGAGACGCCTGCCACCAACCAAGTTCTCGGAGAGCCGGTCTATTCTTCCCATTCCCCAGCCGTTCATTCCTCTACCGTTTCATATCGTCAATCCGAAAACTCCCTTGCAAATTCCCACAATTTACTTATTGTCGCGCTTAACCAACCCATCTCGCCGTCTCGCAAAATCACTCCCGACGGCACCGTCACCACCATCGCCGGCGCCGCGAACCAACCCGGAACCACCGACGGCCTCGGCAGCGCCGCGCGTTTCGGCAGCGGCTTCGGCGGGCCCGAAGGAATCGCCGTCGATAGCTCCACCAATATCTACGTCGCGGATACCGGCAATTACACGGTTCGAAAAATAACGCTGGTCGGCACCAACTGGCAGGCGAAGTACCCTAATGTTCCGAGCGCCGATCCCCCGATCGGCCCAAACATCATATCTGGGCGCGAACATCTGTCGTGTAGCACCCGCGTCCCGCGGGTCGTTTCGGACGTCTCGTCCGAAACTTTGTGGCGCAAGCCAACCCCACGATTTTAAATTATCCGTGAAACGCCCCTTAAAACGTCTTCAAAACCCTTTTTTCCGGAACCTCGTCTCCCTCCCACGGAGCGCGTTTCAAAATCTTCCCGCCGCTAAGATATTTCCACGAATACCAAAACGGAATGTCTCGCCCCTCCAAATAAATGGTCCCATAAACGTCTATGTAATCGGTTTCAGAGGTCCTCCGGTAAACAACTTTCTCGAGCGTCAATTCCGTCCCGGGCTTTATCCATCCGGATTTTCTCCACGCATTCGATGTCACGTCCTTGTCATATAATTGGTAAGGCGCACCTCGAAACCAGTCTTCCTCCCCCGCCCTGACCTGATCCCACGATTTTTGCCCGGAGGCCAGCAGGCACTCCCGTTGAATTTTCAACCTCCGGTGTAATTGATCTTTAACAATCGAATTATCCGACAAATTCGTCGTGCAACCGCACAAAGCGAGCGCAACGATGACCAATTGAATTGTGAGAATGGCTCTCCTCATTTTTGCTTCAATGATTGCACCTCAGCCGCGAGGGAATTGCAATCAAACAAACCGTGAGTCACAACTCAGCGATATCTTGCGCCACAGTTATTCGGAGCGCCGATCTCCTGATCGGCGCGAACCATCCTCAATGATACGGCCCTATCCCAAACAGCCTGCATTGAGCGCCGTAGGCGCCGCATCTTTGTAGTAAACGCTCAAAAACAACCAAGCTCCGTCAGGAGCGACATATTCATTCGGAGCGCCGGTCTCCGACCCGGCGAGAAACCGCAATACCTTGCCATCGCGCGGGGCCGGAAATCTGTTACCCATCAAAATCCAATATCCGGCTCGGTTTCAATGATGGTCATTTCTTTCGGCTTCTCAGTCATCCAAAAATAAATCGACAAACCGATAAGCACCACGTGAAGGCACCAAATAGCGACCGCCACGATCACGCAAATCCGTGCATCCGGTCCTCGGCTTGTTTTGAATAAAAACACGCCCAAAAGCGAAAAAGCAAACCAAGCCGCGGCCATCAGCGTGCAAAGGTGCGCATTCCGCTTAAAAACCATCACCTTCGGCGCGCTCCCATAAACCATCTTTCTAAAAATACTCATGCTGACTCTTTCCTAAACTCATCGAGCAAAACATAAAACTGCCTGAAAGCCTCCTCATCACTCGCGCTTTTGTTTCGAATCATATTGGCCCACCCTGACGTGGACTCGGAAAAACCCAACCGGCGCGCGATCCAATCGTGAAACCGATAAAAATGCGTATCGTCACGCAATTTAAATCCAACGCGGCCAAGACCAGCCGCGTAGCCAATGAGAAACGACTCCAGTCGGTAAATGGATCGCTCAACGATATAGAGCCCGGGTCTCTTGCCGATCTGCACAAGCACATCGTAGATGCTCTCCTCCAACTCTTGGAAGTCAGGTGCGCTCATCCGCCTATCATCATGTACCAGTAAAGAAACAAACACAAACCAAGCTCCGTCAGGAGCGAAATATGCGTCCAGAGCGTCGCCCCAGCGGTGCGCCCATCAATTAGCCGCTTTGAAAGCGAGTATGCGTGTCTCATAATTAGTGACCTCTTCAGGTAACGGGAAGATCTCGTCGTATCGAGCCAAGTGCTTGACTGCTCTCTCCCGCGCCGCATCCCAATTAAAGTGGTCGGTATAATAGTCTGCGCCCTCGATAGCTAACTGCATTTCGCGATGGAAATATGCCCATTCCGGAGCGCCGTATTCGGGTCTCCGCATGTTCTTTTGGAGGCGCTCATCAAAGCGATCCCGCACAAGCAACGGGACGACGTGGTAAATAGGAGGCTCATGGTAAAACCACGCCCCTCCATTCTGTTGCGTCAGCTTCGCGTTCCAGGCAAAAACAAACTGTTTCAGTCGTTCCTCTTTCCATCCGAGCCATTCAACAAGCACTTTGCGCCAATCCTCAATGTAGCCGGGATCAACTGTATTGGGCGTCGACATTGGAAATTCGAGCTAACGACTAGAACTCAGCCTCGCGGGAATTGGAACACAAAAAATAATCCGCGGCTTCTCGATAAACCCATATCGTCGCCCGCCCCGGCTGCAGCGATTTGTTAGGCATCATTTGTTATACAACTTCCTGAGGCATTTAAGAACCCCCGCGCGGTTCTTAGCAAGCACCATCCATTTCGGCAAACTCTCAACGACCACTCGCGCGCCAAAATACTTGTCCTCGGTGTCACCGGCAAATCGAACATCCTCTTTGCGAAGATCGCCAGATAACCAGGAAATCAACAACGAAAGGTGCTCACGATTTCGTGCCCAAAGTCGATGCCCTCGAAAAACCGCCGCGTACCACAACTCATATGCGTCGGTATCATCATCGGCAACCTCTTTTGATAAACCACAACTCTCGCAGACTAAACGGTGGACTCCCATCTTCCGTACAGGCTCGCGATATGTGCCTTCTATTCCCACAGCCTTCATAATGGCTACGGCTTTTGCTGAGCACATGGGACACTTGATGGCGTACTCGGCGGTATTCATGCCTACAATGCAATAGGCCAAACCGGTCGCTTGGTTTGTCCCCATTTAAAATCTTGGTTTCAGAAAGGCTGTAAGCCGAATTTTGTTCCGTCCTTGCGGACGGCGAGAATCATTTGTCTCAGCAGCCAGTACCCGGGACCCGTTCGCTTTCGCGAAACGCGGAGCGGGCAGCTCCAAGGCCCCCTATTTGGCCTTGCACCCGATGGGGTTTGCCATGCCTCGTCGCTTGCGCTTCGAGCGGTGGTCTCTTACACCACCTTTTCACCCTTACCACTGTAGCGGCGGTCTGTGACCGCCGCCATTTAGCTGGCGCTCATAAAACGCCGCTACAATGGCGGTATCTTCTCTGTGGCACTTTCCGTCGGGACGCCTCGCGGCGTCACCTCCCGCGTGTATCTCCGACCAAATCGGAGTTACGCGGCATCGCGCCCTATGGAGTTCGGACTTTCCTCCCCCGGCTCACGCCGGAAGCGATCCTCCGCCTTTCCAAAACCGCTTTTATTATACGTAAGAAACCAAGGTGAGCAACGATGGAAAGCTCCAAAAACCAAGCGTCCAAGCTCCAGAGAAATCCCAAGCACCAAATCTCAATTCAGCCCGTCGATCAATTCGAAAAATTCCCGTGATCCAAAAATGCCCGCACGCAGATTGGAGCTTGGCCCTTGGAGCTTCTCTGGTGCTTGGTCCTTGGACGCTTGGAGTTTTTCCGCGGAACTTGGAACTTGGAACTTTTAATCCACCACGGCCAAATCCATATCCCGCGAGTAATACAAAATGCGGCCGCAATTAATACACGTCACCAACTCATTCTGCGCCTGGCACGTCACGATCAACTGCGTCGGCAACTTCATATGGCACCCCCCGCACACGCCATGCTGCACGCCCACCACCACATTGCCGCCCTTGTTCTTCATCAACCGTTGATAACGATTCCGCGCCGTGTCATCCACAGCCGCGGCCAATTCCTCGCGATTCGCCGTCAACTGCTCCAATTCCTTCTTCAAATTCTCTTCGCGCGTACCGAGTTGTGCGATTTGCCCATCCATCAACTTCTTCGCCTCAGCGGAAACCTGCGTCGAGCGCGCCACTTCCTTCTGCGCCGATTCCCCCTGCTCCATCAATTCAATCTCCTGGTCCTCGATTTTCACAATCGCCTGCTTGCAGCCTTCGATTTCGTGGGCCAGCGCGCGGTATTCCTCATTCTTGCGCGTCTGGAGCTGCTGGTTGGCGTATTTCTCGATTTGCGTCTTCTTGGCCTGCACCTCCAAGTCCAAATCCTTCCGCCGCGATTCCAATTCCTTCACCTTCAGCTTGGCCGCATCGAGGGCATTTTGCGCCCCGTTCGCCTTCGTTTTGAGCACCTGCCGCTCAGGTTCAATATGGTCCAACTCGGTTTTAACTCGGTGAATCTGTTTGTCCCGGTCCTGAAGAATCAGCAGTTTTTCAATCGTCTCGAACATGCGTGCACTTTCTATGAGTGATGGAATAAAAATTACCTGTCGCGCCAACCCAAGTCAATGCGCGGTTCTAAAAGCTCCAAATCCCAAGCGTCCAAGCATCAGAGAAGCTCCAATGGCCAAGCTCCAAAAACCGACGCCGCTTTTGCGTTTTTCCTTTCGGGCAAGCATACCCGCGATGAATTGGTATTTGGTGCTTGGAATTTCTCTGGAGGTTGGACGCTTGGAGCTTCCCGTCGGAGCTTTTGCCTCAGTTGACGGATACTTTTCCCCCATTAACTTACCCCCGAGGACCTTATTATGAGATTTTTGATAACGCTGCTCGTCGGCATTGCGCTGGGCATTGCCGCGGTCTGGTATTTCAACCACAACAAAAACAACGCGCAGTTCCAAAATGCGGGCCAGGAAATCAAAAGCACCGCCCAAAATGCCGGCGACGCCCTCGCCGCCAAACTGCGCTCCTGGAACCTCGATAGCGAACATATCACCAACGAACTGGCCAAGACCGGCCGCGTCATTCGCGACAAGGCCAACGCCGCCGGCAAAGCCCTCAGCAACGCCACCGCCGACGGTCGCGTCACCGCCACCATCAAAGCCAAGCTCGTCAAAGACCCCGATCTGTCCGCCTGGAATATCCATGTCAGTACCACGGACGGGGTCGTAACCCTTTCCGGCTCAGTTTCTTCGCCCGACCTCATCGGCAAGGCCATGGAACTCGCTCTGGACACGGATGGCGCCCGACAGGTAATTTCCACGCTTCAGGTGAAACCTAAAAAATGAATTTTGACTCGATGACCGCCACTCAAATCTCAGTGAACCCGTCGAATCTCGCGTTCGTCGAAGGCCTCTACGAGCAATTTCTGCGCGACGCCTCCTCCGTCTCCCCCGAATGGCGCGAATACTTTTCCGCGCTCGCCAACGGCCAATTGCGCCTCCGCCGCGAACGCTTCGGCCCCTCCTTCAAACCCGCGAGTGTCTTTAACCCGACGGAGCGCCGAGCACCAACTCGGCGCGAACCGGACCGCTCCCAGCTTTCCCAAGCCGCGATGAGCGGCATCCAGGACCGCATCTACATGCTCATCCGCCTGTATCGCGTGCGCGGCCATCGCATCGCCCGCATCGATCCGCTCGGCCGCATTCCGCCCACGCCCAAGGAGCTCGAGCCCGAATTTTTCGGCTTCACCGTCGCCGACATGGATTTGCCCGTGCACAGCGAGACCTTCCAATACGACGGCCCGCTCACGCTCGCCCAATTGCTCCAGCGCCTGCGCAACACCTATTGCCGCTCCATTGGCGTCCAATACATGCACATTGACGATCTCAGCGTGCGCCGCTGGCTCCAACGCCGCATGGAACAGACTGAGAATCGCCTTCAACTCACCCGCGAAGAACAACTCCGCATCCTCACCCGCCTCACCGACGCCGTCACATTCGAGGAATTCATCCGCAAAAAATTCGTCGGCGCCAAAACATTTTCGCTCGAGGGCTCCGAAAGCTTGATCCCGCTGCTCGATCTCGCCATTGAAAAAGCCGCCGACCAGGGCGTGCAGCAAATTGTCATGGGCATGGCCCATCGCGGCCGCCTGAATGTCCTCGCCAATATCATCGGCAAAAGCGCCCGCCAGATTTTCCGCGAATTTTCCGATACCGGCTGGAAATCCTCACCCGGCCGCGGCGACGTCAAATATCATCTCGGCCACACCGCCGAATGGACCACCGCCAACGGCAAAAAAATCCAGCTCGCGCTCTGCTTCAATCCCAGCCACCTCGAACTCGTCAACGGCGTCGCCCTCGGCCGCGCCCGCGCCCGGCAGGATTGCGCCGGCGACAACGACCATTCCCAATCGCTCGCGCTCCTGATTCACGGTGACGCCGCATTCGCCGGCGAAGGCGTCGTCCAGGAAACACTCAATCTCAGCCAGCTTCCCGGCTACCGCGTCGGAGGCACCTTGCACGTCGTCGTGAACAATCAAATCGGCTTCACCACCGGGCCCACTGAAGCGCGCTCCACCCAATACGCCACTGACGTCGCCAAGATGCTGCAGATCCCGATTTTCCATGTGAACGGCGAAGACCCCGAAGCCGTCGCCCAAGTCGTACGCCTCGCCATGGATTTCCGCCACGAATTCCAGCGCGACGTCGTCATCGACATGTATGGCTACCGCCGGCTCGGCCATAACGAAAGCGACGAACCCTCCTTCACCCAACCCGTCCTTTACCACGCCATCGCCGAACGAAAGTCCGTCCGCGAAGGTTACCTCGATCACCTGCTCCAACTCGAAGGCGTAACGCGGGAGGAAGCCGACGAGATCGCAGAAAAACGCCGCGAAGCGCTCGAAAAAGAATTGTCCCATTCCCAAAAGGAACTTTCCGCCGACTCCACCAAAGCCGCTTCAAACGTCTCCACCGACGTCACCGGCAACGGCCATTCATTCAACTCACGCGCCGCCATCCTCGGCGGCCCCGAACCGGCCGATAGCGACATCCAAACCGGTGTCCCCCGCGAAAAACTGGCCGAAGCGCTCGCAGCCTTGAGCCACGTTCCCGAAAAATTTCATCCCAACCCCAAGATCAAAAAACTGCTGCACGCCCGGCACCAAATGTCCACCGGCGAAGTGCCGCTCGATTGGTCCGCCGGCGAAGCGCTCGCCTTTGCCAGTCTCGCCGCCGAAGGCCACCGCGTCCGCCTCAGCGGCCAGGACAGCGAACGCGGCACCTTCAGCCATCGCCACGCCGTCCTCCACGATTTCGAAACCGGCGAAAAATATTTCTCGCTCCAACATCTTCCCGGCGGCGACCAAATTCAGATTTACAACAGCCCCCTCAGCGAAACCGGCGTGCTCGGCTTCGAATACGGTTACAGCCTCGATTGCCCGCGCTCGCTCGTCCTGTGGGAAGCCCAATTCGGCGATTTCTGGAACATGGCCCAGCCCATCGTCGATCAATTCATCGCCAGCGGTGAAGACAAGTGGCAGCAACTCAGCGGCCTTGTGCTCCTGCTGCCGCACGGGTTCGAAGGCGCCGGCCCGGAACATTCCAGCGCCCGCCTCGAACGCTTCCTCTGGCTCGCCGCCGAGGACAACATCCAGGTCGTCTATCCCACCACGCCCGCGCAATTTTTCCATTGCCTCCGCCGCCAGGCCCTCCGTTCATGGCGCAAGCCCCTCGCCGTCATGACTCCCAAAAGCCTCCTGCGCCATCCCAAAGCCGTCTCGTCCCTCGACGAATTGAGCCAGGGCCAATTCCACCGCATCCTCCCCGACACCACGATTTCTCCCGCCGACACCAAACACGTCCTGCTCTGCACCGGAAAAATTTATTACGACCTCCTTGAGCATCGCGAAGAAACCAAGCGCAACAATACCGCCATCATTCGGCTTGAACAACTTTACCCCTTGCGCCACGAATTATTGGAACGCGCCCTGCAACCGTTTGCCGACGGCACGCCCGTATTTTGGGTGCAGGAAGAACCGGAGAACATGGGCGCCTGGCATTTCATGAAAATTCATTTCGGTGACAAACTGTTTAACCGCTTCCCGATGCAAGGCATCGCCCGCGCCATCTCCGCCACCCCCGCCACCGGCTCCGCCAAGCGCCACAAACAGGAACAATCCGAAATCATCCACCGCGCCTTCGGCGAAAAATAATTTATGTCCATCGAACTAAAAGTTCCGGAAATCGGCGAATCCATCACCGAAGTCGAAATCGGCGACTGGCTCAAAAAAACCGGCGACGCCATCAAAAAAGACGAACCCGTCGTCACGCTCGAAAGCGACAAAGCCACCGTCGAGCTCCCCGCTCCCGAAGCCGGCGCGCTCGGAAAAATTTTAAAACAAAAAGGCGACGTCGCCAAAGTTGGCGAAGTCATCGCCTACCTCGAAGCCGGCAAAGCCGGTACTGAGAAAAAAACTGAGGCAAAGGCTCCCGAATCGAAGCCGGCTGAAAAACCCGCGGCGAAACCCGAACCACAAAAAACCGAAGAAGACTTGGCCACCCCGCGCCCCACTCAAACCAAACCTTCGCAAGACAAACCCCGGAGCGAACGCCTGCGCGAAAATCCTTCGAAGGAGTCCACGACTTCTCCTCCCTCTCCGCCGCGAAGCGGGGGTGAGATGGCTCAAAGAGCTCCCGGGGAAATAGAAAACGACGAAACCGAACGCCGCGCCGCCGCCCCCACTGTGACCGCGAAATCTTCGCCATCCCCTGCCCGCGAATCCGCCTCCGCCGACCGCCCGGAAGAAGTCGTCCCCATGAGCAAGCTCCGCCGCACCGTCGCCGAGCGCCTCGTCGAAGCGCAGCACACCGCCGCGCTCCTGACCACCTTCAACGAAATCGACATGTCCGGCATCATGTCCATGCGCAAGGAATACGGCGAAGCCTTCCAGAAAAAATATAACGTCAAACTCGGCTTCATGTCCTTCTTCGTCAAAGCCGCCATCGACGCCCTCAAACAATTCCCCGCCGTCAACGCCGAAATCCGCGGCACCGACGTCGTTTATCACAACTACTTCGACATCGGCGTCGCCATCGGCAGCGGCAAAGGACTCGTTGTCCCCGTCCTGCGCAACGCCGAACGCCTGAGCTTCGCCGAAATTGAAATCGCCATCGGCGACTTCGGCCGCCGCGCCCAGGAAAATAAATTAAAACCCGACGAACTCCAGGGCGGCACCTTCACCGTCACCAACGGCGGCGTCTACGGCTCATTGCTCTCCACGCCCATCGTTAACCCACCCCAAAGCGGCGTCCTCGGCATGCATGGCATCCAGGACCGTCCCGTCGCGCGCGAGGGCCAGGTCGTCATCCGCCCCATGATGTATGTGGCCCTCACCTACGATCACCGCATCGTCGACGGCCGCGAAGCCGTCACCTTCCTGCGTCGCATCAAAGAAGCCATCGAAACCCCCGCCCGCATGCTGATCGAAGTTTAACGTGCCATGGGCGTCCCGCCCAAGGACCGGAGCGCCGAGCACCAGCTCGGCACGAGTGCGCCCGGAATCCACATTTCGGACGAAACCCTGGTCTTTTGAATTTGGAATTTGGATCTTCTCTGGGGCTTGGAGCTTGGTCCTTGGAATTTCATTTCGGCCCCAAAAAGCGATTAAACAAATTCTCCATCGGCAACGCATTCGTCGCCGGCAAACCATTCGTCGACACGTTATTCGTATTCGCGCCGCCCTTCAATAATCCGCCCAGCGTATTCAACAAATTGCCCGAAACCCCATTCGTCCCGCCCAACCCGGGAACTTCCTGAATAATCTTCTTGCCCAACGACGACACATTCAAACTCGGCTTCGGATCCCCAAGCGTCCCCTTCTCCACATAAAAATCCGGAAGCTTCATAAAACCGCCATTCGTTTCCGTATTGACGCTGCTCAAATAAGGAATGCGCTGCGCCACCGGCTGGCTCAACCAGATGCTGATCGGAAGATTTATCGTCGAATTGGTCAATTCCCGCGCCAGCGTCACCGTCCCGTTCGTCACATCCGCCACAAACACCGTGCTCCGCACCACCGCATGCTCCACCGTCACCTTGCCATCACCCGCCGTCCCGCGCGCCGTAATGGTCTCGATCGGCGATTGCGAAACATCCTTCGCCATGCCGCCGTTGAGGTTCCCCAAACTGCGCTTCACAAATCCCAGCCCAAGACTCTCCGCCGCTCCCGCGCCATTCTCGCCGAATAATTCCGGCGCCTTCGCCACGATCGTCACAATATCTCCCAAAATATTTCCAAGAATCCCGCCACGGATTTTGGAAACATCCAGATTCAAATTCGTCGTGCCAATGTTGAAATTTCCCTTCAGTGATTTCTGCAGGCTCTCACCACTCGTGCCCACCCCGTTCAAATCCAACTGCGCGCTCAACGTGCCGCCCACTTTTCTTTTTTCCTCCGGCTTGAACGTGTTCCACAACGGCCCCAATGGCGCGTTCGTCGCATCGAAAGTCAGCGCATATTTATAGCCCGGCACGCCCAAATCCACATCCGCCGACGCCACGACCGGCGAACCGTCCAGCGTGAGCTGAAATGGCCGCAACAAAATCCGGCTCCCATCGAGCTTCACATTCGCCTGAAAATTGCTCCCCGCAATCTCACGCAAATATAACGCCCGCACATTCGCCGCCACCGTGAAATTCCTGAACGGCAATTGATTCGTCGCCCCCGCCGTTTGCGCCTCAGGACCAGCCGCCGACATACTCCGCCCCTTCACTTTCGGCACGGATTTCGCGATCGTATTCGTCCCCGCCAACAAATCATAATAACGCGTCACATCCAGCGAATCCGCCGAAAGCGTCAATTGCCCCGTAATCGCATTCGTCTTCGACATATCCACGCGCCCGCGGACTTCAAATTGATTCGTCGCCCGCTTCGTCGGCGTGAGCCCCACCTGAAGCTGCCGCAGGTCCATCACGCTTTTCGCCAGCGACGCGTCCACCTGCACCTTCGCCTCCAATGGCGACGCCGGAAATTTCCGCGCCGGATCATTCACCACCAGGTTCGTCACCACCACATTCGCCTTGAGCGCCGAATCCCCATTCGCGCTCCGCTGCGCCGACGCCGTCCCATTCAGCGAAACCGACACCAGCCTCCTCCCCGCCAGCAACGGCGCCAGGAACGGTCGCACCCCGTTTTCATTCAACCCATCCAGCGTCACGCTGAACTGCGACGGCCTGTTCGTCAGGCTGTAAGTCCCCGACAAATCAAAACCCCCGCCCGATTTCCGATTCTGCATCAACGTCCCCTTCGCCTCGCGAATGTCGATCTGCTGCGGCGTCACGCCCACGTCCAACGCCATCGTCGTCCCAAAATTCGTGAATGAATCCCCCGCGAATTTCCCCGTGAAATTCGTCAACGTCAGCGTCCCCTTCACCGCTCGCGACGCGTGGTCTTGCGTCACGCGCGCCTTCAACTCCGCCCCGCCCGACGAAGCCACCAGATTCGTTTCCCCCGCCAATTCCAGCGCGCGCGGAATCGCCCCCCGCGCGTCCACCTGCAAATCCGCGTTCTCCGTTTGTTTGTTGTAAGTCCCCGAACCCGAAATCGCCACCGCCACACGATTCGATTTCGCAAGCTGCAACGAAAAATCGCTCAAGTCGAACTGCTCCATGCTCATCGCCTGCCCATGCGTCTTGAGCGCAACCGCCACCTCGTTCAACCGCCCGCCGCCCGCCTCCACCGTCAGATTCTGAATCTGATTCGTCACATCAAACGTCAGCCGCTTCCCGCCCTCCTGCGAAAGCAGCTTCAGATGCAAATCCAGCGTCCCCGCCGGCGCCAGCGCTCCCAGGAACACCTTCCAATCCGCCAGGTTCAACTTCGTCACCGCCAGGCTGAGCGCCGAATCCCCCACCGCATTCGTCTTGTTCCCCCACGCAATCATCATCGGACTCGTCAACTGCCCATGCAACAGCGCCCGCCCCTTCTGCGTCCCCGCCACGCTCAACGTCCGCAGCAACACCGTCTTCTCCGTGTTATCCACCGACACATTATAATCCGCCCGCAAATCCAGCGCCGGCGTCGATTGATTCGTCCGGCTCAACTGAAACTGGCTCGCGCTCAACGCCCCCACCACCCCGATCGCGGCGCCCCCCTTCGCCACATCGATCTGGTTCGTCAACGTGATCGTCGTCGATCCGAAATCAAATCCAATCTTCGCCCCGAACAAATTCAACACCTGCTTGTCCACCGACAACAACTCCACATTCAGCCGCCCCTCCGACGTCTGCAGATTGAAAGGCCCGCTCGCCCGCAACTCACCCAGCGGCACGTCCTCCCGCTCAAAACTCAAACTCACCCCCTTGATCTCCTGCGCCGACGCATCGCAATGCAATGTCCCGATCATCTTCTGAAAATCACTGAACGCCCCCGCCGCCTGCGCAATCTCCACCCGCGCGTCGCCCAGCACCGACGCCACCCCCAGTTCCGGCGTCAGCGAAAAATCAAACTTCCCACCCACATTCGCCTGCAACAACCCATACATCGCCGGCGCGGGCGGATTATTCTCATCGCGCACAATCGCCGCCAACTCCACCTTCCCCGCCCCGCCATTCCGTATCCCCGACGCCGTCACATCCAGATTCGTCACCTCCACCAAATCCCGCGTCCCATTCGGATGATTCAAAATCCTCAACACACTCGCATTCGAAATCGTCACCTTCCGCACATTCACCCTCGCCGGTTCCCGTTTTCCGCTTTCCGCTTTCCGCTTTCCGCTTTCCGCTTTTAGTAAGGGATCCAAATTGCTCGACCCATCCCGATTCTCCACCACCTGCAACACCGGCGATACCACCGCAATTTCATCCACGTGAAAATTCCCGGCGAGAATATCCACCAAACTATATTTCACCCGCACCTCGCGCGCCGTCAGGATCGGCGGCTGATTCGTCGGCTGCACCTTCAAGTCATGCAACACAATCATCGAAAACGGATGCACCTCCGCCGACTTCACCGTCACCTCCGCATGAAGCGCTTTGCTCACCCGCGGAAGAATCTGTTTCTGGAAAAACTCCGAAGTCCGAGCTACGAAATAAAGCACCACCAACAGCACCGCCACCAGAATCAACACGAACAAAATCGTGCGCCACCAGGACGCGCGTTTGCGCGGACCCGGTTGCGGCGCAGCGGAGGTTGCATCAGCCATCGATTCTTTCAATGCCTCCCGCCACCCACCTGCGGGATGCAACTACGGCACGCAATATAATTAAGAATCGTCCAGTGTCACTAAGGAGAAAGCCCCGCCGGGAACGGAAGGCAGAATGCAGAATGAAGAATGCAACCGGTGGGGCGAGACTCCGTCGAGCACAAACTTTACCCCTTTGGAAGCTTGGAGATTCTCTGGAGCTTGGACGCTTGGAGCTTCCATTCGTCATTCCCAATCGCCAATCGACATTCGCCAACCGGCAATCTTCTGATATGCTTCGAGCGTGCGCATCTCGGTCATCGTGCCCGCCTTCAACGAAGAGCGATTGCTCGGCGAAACCCTTCGCCAAATCCAGGCCGCCATGGCCGCCTTCACCCGGCGCCAATGGACCGCCGAACTCATCGTTTGCGACAACAACTCCACCGACCGCACCGCCGAAATCGCCCGCGCCGCCGGCGCCCGGGTCGTCTTCGAACCCATCAACCAGATCGGCCGCGCCCGCAATCGCGGCGCCGAAGCCGCCACCGGCGACTGGCTCCTCTTCATCGACGCCGACTCGCATCCCAGCGCCGCCCTCTTCGACGACGTCGCCGCCGCCATTGCCACCGGCCGCTGTCTTGCCGGCGGCAGCACCATCCGCCTCGAGCACGGCTACCCCGCCGGGAACATCATCACGCAGCTCTGGAATAGTGTGAGCCGGACATTCCGGTGGGTCGCCGGCTCGTTCATTTTTTGTGAAACCGCCGCCTTCCGCCAACTTGGCGGCTTCGACATCAACCTCTTCGCCAGCGAAGAAATCGAACTCAGCAAACGCCTCAAAAAACTCGCGCGCACCCAGCGCAAACGCATCGTCATCCTCCATCGCCATCCCATCCTGACCTCCGCCCGCAAACTGCGTTTGTATACCCCGGGCGAACATTTCAAATTCATCGCCAAAACCATCCTCCGCCGCGGCAAAACCCTCGCCAACCGCGACGCGTGCAGTCCGTGGTATGATGGGCGCAGATGAGTTGAGAGTGGATGGTTGACAGTTGATAGCCGGATGGGTGGGGCGAGACTCGGTCGAGCCCAAACTTTTGTAGAGAGTTTCGGATTGTTCGCGCAGACTGGGCAGTCTGCGGCACAGCAGGCTGGGCAGCCTGCGCTACCTGAGAATGGTGCGGGCCGATCGGGAGATCGACGCTCCGATTGTTCGAGGGCTCGAGGGAGTCTCGCCCCACCTTGTCTTGAATTTCGAGTTGGTTTCATGGTCAGCCGGGGAGGCCGAAGGAATAGCGGCGGTGGTTGGCGGCGCGGGGGATGTAGGGATAATTGTTGGTGATGGGTTGGGTTTGCGGAGGATGTGGTGGCGTGATCGGTGGATTTATTTTTCTGGATTCGGTTGGAATAGGTTGGAATGGCGTCGGGACCGAGTTTTGAGTTTCGGGTTCCGGGTTTCGCGTTGCGGGTTTTTCGGGTTGGCGCGGCTCGGAGATGGGAACGGTTTGCGGGGGGCGTGCCGGCGGGACGCCGGCGCTCCCAGCGTTCGGCGTTTGTGGAGGCGGGGTGGGCGCGGATTTGGTTTCGGCGTTTGCGGCGGGATGGATTTCGGGTTTGGGGTTTTCCGGGGCGCGCGTGAGGATTGGCTTTTTGGGATCGATATTGAATTTGCGCCAGCCGAGCAGGACTTTGCGGCTTTTGTTAAATGAGTTTTGGAGGCGGGTGAATTGCTGGGAGATGTGTCGCAGCCGGTCGAAGCGGAGGTCCGGGTTTCGGATGTCTTGAAGGCCGGCGAAGGACTGGCCGAGTTCGGCGAGCATGAGGCGGCCGAAGGCTTCGAAGTAATCCAGGCAGCAATCGCGGTCGTTGATTTCGGCGTCGTGTTCGTAGAGGTTGTCGTACCATTCCATGCGCTGCTGGTGCTGGAGCCATTCTTTGTAGCCGCCGAGGCGCCATTCGGAGAGGTTTTGGTGGGTGATGGGTTTGGCGTCGAACACAGTTCGGCGAGGGTTTGTTTGGTTTCCGGGAGGTCGTTTAGCCATTTGAGGATGGTGCGGCCGATTTCACCGTTGCTGAGGCGGTGGTTGAGTTGGTCGCGGATGGGTTGCGGGAGGCGGGCGATTTTTCCGATGCGCATATGGTTAGTGGATGGTTGATGGTTGAGAGTGGAATTTTTGCGGCTGGCGCCGGAGGTTGGAGGTGTTCGGCGGGACGCCGAACATGACACGCGAGACGCGTGTGATCCCCGGGGTTTTAGTTTTTTGGTTTTATTTTAAAATGCGTGAAAAACTTACGGTAAGTTTTTCGGAGGAAGTTGTTGGGCGACAATCGATTGAGAGGCGGAAGACGGAGGTTTTACGCGAATTTCGCGAATTAACGCGAATGGGGAAGACCACTGATTTTCTAACGCAAAGACGCTAAGAGGCTAAGACGCAATTGGTTGTGGAATTGCGAAACGGTTTCGTATTTCAAAGGGAAACCACGAATGAACACGAATGGACACCAATTTTCTAACCACGGATGGACTCAGATAAACACGGATGGGCGCAGATTTATTCGGCGGCGCTCTGCCGAGACGCCGCTACGTTATTTTAGCAATCGGTAAATGTCTGGCGCTTCGGATTCCAAAATCCCTACGGTTTTCATTTCCTGCAGGACGCGGTTGAGGGTTTGCTCGGGGGTGCCGCTGCCGGGGTCGGTTTCGGAAATGATTCGGCGGAGTTCGGTGGCGATGAGGTCTTGTCGCGAAAAGACGCGGTGGCCGGTGCGACGGGTGATCCGGCGGATGGCGTTCAGGACGCTTTCGTGCCAACTCATGGGAAATTTTATCCACGAATTGACACGAAGCGTCACGAATTTTTTTTCTTAACCACGGATGAACACGGATGAGGGACTTTTTACGCGAATGACACGAATTGACGCGAATTTCTTGCCGCGGGTGAACGCGAATGAAGATTTTAAAATCAGAGACTCCTTACGTCGTCTCCTACGTTTATTTGAGGCGCGAGAGGCTTTACACCGATTACACGAAGTAACAAGAATTTTTTCGCAGAGAATTCCAAAATTTCAAAGAACGATTTCGGCTTTGCTGGAGGCGATTGCTCCTTCGTACTGTCCGACGAGGGATTCGTAGTCGAGGAATCTTAGACGTTCAGAAATGTTTTCGAACGCGCTATATTTCTTTTTCTTGGCATATTGCGATTCGTGCTTTTTGTCCGCGACGATGACCATTCGCGCGTGGAAATCTTGAAGGTCGCTGAATTTTAGAAGTGAGTTTTGAATCTCGCCCTGTTGTTCAACCTCGAAAAAGCTGGAGGGCATCCTGCGCTGGTTGAACCAAATTACGTCAATCGTGGCGCTGCGCTCGACTAGTTCGGTATACGAGAATGGGGGGATTTGCGGAAGCGTTCTTAGCGAGCCAAGTGTTCGAGTCAAAAAATTTCTATTCTTATCCTGGTCGGGGCACCAACAATCGAATTTCTTCAGCTTTCCGACTGTGAGCAGCAATCCTTGGTAATAGTAATGGTTAAATTCTGTAACTTCTTTTGAGGTTTTGTTTTTTTGAGTTTCCACAACGGCACCTTTTGATTCGTTTTCGGCTTTCCGCGAAGTCAGGCCGTAAAGGCCCGGTTTGATTTTATAGATCTCCCTTCTGGTCTGAACAATCCGGCGAATTGTAGCGAGCGGTGTTTTGGTTCCCCACTTGCAGCCGCGAATTTTGAATGCTTCCGAATACAGTTGGCCGAGCGTGGCGATACCTCCAAGCTTTTCCAAAGCGAGGATAACGGCCTCGTGCTGCGTCATGGTCGAGGGATATATGCGATTTGCTGAATAAAGTCACGGATTTACTCGTAGGGGTAGTGGTACGTTTTGAAATCTGAATTCTTTCTTTGGGCTTGAATCCGCTAGCACTTTGGGCAAGGTTGAGCCATGCCTAAACGCTCAAGCAGGGACGTAAATCAAACCGCATTCTCAATTGTACAGCAAGTCACCGGACAGGAACAAAAGCCCATCCAAGCATCTGGACAGGCCAAAAATCCCGCCGCAGTCGCTCTTGGAAGGCTTGGAGGATTGAGAGGCGGAAAAGCTCGGGCTGAATCACTATCATCAAAAAAGAGAAAAGAAATTGCCCGAAAGGCCGCTTTATCGCGTTGGTCAAAGAGCACCAGTCGAACAAAATGAAAAATAATTCGATTGTGAACAACTAGGTTAGATTGTTTATTATAAACTAGTTGCGATTGTAATGACTTTGGTTTGATAGTCTATAGTTCTATAGACGGTTGACGTGCAGTTGTAAATCGAGTAGTCTCACGGCGGCTTGAAAAAGCCGCTTATGGAAGAATCGACAAAGATAACTGTAGAAAAATATCAGGCCAAGTTGGCTGCGCTCGATGCGCAATCGCGGAAAATTAAAATCGCGATCAACGGCCTGTACGAGTTAGAGGACGAAGAGGTTCCGTATCCTGATGTTGATAATGCTTCACAGGATGCGACCGCTCGCCCAATGACTATTCGGCCCGACCAATTCTTCGGTCGCCCACTTGCGACTGTGGTTCGGGAAATCCTCGGAGTGCGAAGCCAACGGCAGCTTGGTGCGATTGCGCTCGATGAGCTTTTCGCGCTGATGCTTTCCGGGGGATTCGATTTCGAGGGCAAGGATGAAACCACCAAGAAGCGCACCCTGGCAATTACATTGGCTAAAAACCCCGCTTTTGTTCGTGTTCCAAGTTCGGGTCACATCGGATTGGCTGAATGGTATCCGAATGCCAAGAAGAAACCTGCCGCCACATCCACAAGCCCGAACGTGGCTCCAGAAGTGGATGGCGATGAGCAAGAAATTGGGACTGCCCAAGTGCAGGAAAATCACAAAGCGCGACTTGAACAATTAGCGGCTGAAGAGGCCGCTGGAAGAGGAGAATAACCTTTTTATGAAAGGAATGGATATGACGAGGAGGGATTTTAGCCCCGCCGCTCTGATTGCCGACGGGTGGGGCGAGGACATAAGTCCTGAGAGAGTGTAACTGTTCAGGGAACTCTCTCTCAGGGCGAGGTGATCTCGCGGCTCCGTGTGGTTAGCGCCACACGGGGCTTTCCAGTCGTAATGAACTCACGGCTGGAACCGGGGCCAAAGCCCGCAGTAATATAGCAAAACTACACTGCCACGCGGTTCCTCTCCGGTCAAGCATAGAGTTCCTAAAAATAGGCAACTGCATGCGTAAACGCAGTCAGTCACGTCCGGGTTATGCCCTGATTTTTCGCCCTTGGATTATTCATCCAGTGACGAAACAGGTCATTTATCCGAAACGGGGCAAGGTGTTTCCCATCTGGGTTAAAACCGATGGTGAGCAGCTTAACCTCGGCCTGAACTAAGGGCAAACGAGCCGTGCAGGGCACCAAAGCCCTGCACGGCCAAACTTTCACATTGACACTGCTTGACCGCTCAAGCATAGTAACGCCATGAACAAATTGAGCATTGAAGAAAAAGTCCGGGTGGTTGCCTGCTTGGTTGAAGGCAACAGCCTTCGCGCTACAACGCGCATGACAGGCACCCATCGCACGGCGATTCAAAAGCTGCTGGTTGACCTTGGGAAAGCCTGCTCAATTTATCAGGACAGGGTTTTCGTGAATCTTCCGTGTCGAAAACTTCAATGTGATGAGATTTGGGCTTTTGTCGGCGCTAAAGCCAAGAACGCCACCGCAGAACAAAAGGCGGAGGGATGGGGCGATGCTTGGACATGGGTTGCCTTGTGTCCCGATACGAAACTTGTTCCGTCATGGTTGGTTGGCCCTCGCGATGCTGGAACCGCTTATCACTTCATGCACGATCTCGCTCCTCGCCTGAAATCTCGCGTGCAACTGACAACAGATGGTTTGAAAGCCTATTTGGAAGCCGTGGAAGATGCTTTTGGTTCTCAGATTGATTACGCGCAGCTTGTGAAAATCTATGGAAACCAAGTTGGCCCTACCGTGCCAGCGGAAGTCCGCTACAGCCCGGCGCAATGCATGGGAACGCGCAAGACGGTGATTTCAGGCAAGCCGGAACATGAACACGTTTCGACAAGCCATATCGAACGCCAGAACCTCACAATGAGAATGTCCATGCGCCGATTCACGCGCTTAACGAATGGCTTTTCAAAGAAGCTGGAAAACCATGAAGCGGCCATTGCCCTCCATTTCATGTATTACAACTTTGGCAGAGTGCATCAAACCTTGCGCGTGACGCCTGCCATGGAGGCTGGGATTGCCGATCATGTCTGGACGATTGAGGAAATTGTAAATCTTATTTCCTCCTAACAAATACAAACCAAACGAATATGGGAACAACAACCCCAAGCACAAGCGCCAACAAATAAATTGTTCCCGATGTCAAGGTGGTTCGCTGGTGAACGAACCCAACAGTCCCATATAAAAATGAAATAATGGCGGCAAACAAACTAATCGCCCATAAGAACTTTCTCTGAAAAATCGAATCCACTTTTTCCAACAAAGAGTTTTTGGTTTCATCCATTTTCTCAGTCAACGCCTTAACGCCAGACGAAACCAATTCAAAATTTCCATGCAGTTTTATCAATTCCGAGCCGATGAAATTGAACGGGTGGCCAGCCTCGCGCAATTGCTTCGTTGGGTCTTGTTTGTCAAGAGACGAACACACGATGTTGTGCTCTGGGATATCGACCGGCAAACGCCGCACGGAAGATAACACCCCCGCTGTATTTTGATATTTATGCTCGGACTTATCGCCGTAGTTTATGTCAGGCACCTCATTTCCTTCTAGCAGAAAGAAGGTCAGTTTGAACATTGATTCACCGTATTGGATTTTGAAGTCTTTTACAGAGCTATTTCGAAAACCCCAATTCAAATTGCCAACGAATCCAGCATCAACTTTTGTTGCGGCCTGCATGATGCCTTCGCGTATCATAGTCGTCGTGGGCGTGATAAGCGCCATCAACATGCATCCCGGAAAGTGCTTTTGAACGGTATCTCCAGAAAAATCCAGTTTTTCCAAACTGGAAATAATAACCGATTCGCCAGGAACGACTTTGACATAGTGACCTTTGGGTATTTCCTTTTCTTCTCCCGTTGTGATGAATTTTATTCGATGCCCCAAACGCAATTCGACTCCGTTGGGATTTAACAATGCCTCGTCTGCTCCCAGAATCACAGAGCCGATCAATTTTTTGATTTCTCGATCCGAGAGAATCCGTGCCATAATCTTATAAGAATGAGGGGCAAGCAAAAACCCGTCAACAAATTGGTTTAAAAACATACTAATAGCCGTTTCACAGGCTGTTGGGTGGCTTATTCGCATATTATTGACAGTTTGGCTATTTTCAGGGGTCATATTCTGGGTGACTGGATGGGACAAGGGCTGTCCATCCCTAAAAATTTTCAAAACGTACCACTACCCTCGTAGGATTTCTGTTTCGCAGCGGACGATGTGGGTGGTTTCGCGTTTTTTGCCGGTGGGGGTTTTGGCCCGGGCTTCCTGGAGGCTGACATCCACCGTCGTGTGAACCACGGAGCCGGAGGAAACTTCGGCGCACGATAAGAAGACGAATTTCGTCTCGTGGAAGATGCGCTCGGTTTGGATTTCCGGCTGGTCGGACATTTCGGATGATCCATTGATCGAATTCGGAAACAGATCAAGATCTATTTGGTGAGGAGGGTTGAGTTTCGGATGTCGAGGGAAACACGAAGTTAGGACTCGACGGAGTCTCGCCCCACCAATCCGCCATCAACTATCCGCTCTCAACTTCTTTTCACGGCGCCGGGACGACGGTGCGATAGAACCGTCCGGGTTCGTTGGGTTGGAGGGTTGGCGCGAATTGGACCACGCCGTTGGTGCAAGGCGCCTGGCCGATAGTTTGCCAGTCGGTCAGGTTGGTCGAGGTTTGCAGGGTGACGGTCAGGCCTTGTTCGACGTAGCTGGTCAGGCTGAGCGCGGTGGGCCGGGTCGGCGAGGCCGAGGCGCCGAGTTGGAAGGTCGGGATTTGGTCGGCCGGGTGGATGCCGATGGTGGCATAGGCCGATATGGGGTTGGTGGCGTCGATGGTGCCGTCGGCTTCGACGGTGAAATAGACCGAGTAACCCATGCTGCCGGGATCCAAAAGCGGGATGTTGTAGGCGACTGATCCGGATTGGCCGGGGGCCCAGGTGACCGGGGTGTGGTTGGTCACGCCCACGTAATCCACGCCCGCCACAGCGCTGCTATCATAGGTCGTGAGATTGGTGATGGTCATGGTGCCGTCTGGCGAATAATCGCGGCTCAGGGTGACGACGACATTGGTCGTGCCGGCCAGCACGTCATAGGTGTAATCCGCCGGCGTCAGATTGATGAAATCGAGGGATTCATTGTCCTCGTTGTAAATGTCCACTTCGGCGTGGTTCATGCCGATTTCAGCGCCGTTCGGCTGGGTCAGGTCGAGGTAAAACGTCCGATTGCCGTAGGCGTTGTTGTTGGTGACGAGTTGGACGGTGACGGTCTTAAAACCAGTTTCGCCGTAGCCCCAGACGAGGTCGCCGTTGGTGGCGAGGTAGTCCCGGCCGGCGATGCCGTTGCCGTCGCTGGTGGCGAAGTGGACGGTGACGGGGGCCATGTAGCCATCGGCGCGGGTCAGTTCCACGGTGACGATGGCGATGCCGTCGGGTTTAAAGGCGAGGAAATTATTGTAGGAATCGGAGAACGAGTTGGTGTTGAGGAATTGCACGATGCCGGTGTCCACGGGTTGATAGACCAGCACACTTTCGGCGGGTTTTGGGTAATCGCCGGGATTGCCGTAGTAATGCAAGGCGATGTCGCCGCGGTCGTTAATGCCGATGTCGTAGGCGTCCGGGTAATAGTTGCCGGGAAAGGTGCGGAAGCCGGGTTGGGCGGGGAGCAGTGTGTCAAGTGCGTAGCCGCGCCAGCTTCGCACATCGCCGCTGCCGTCTGGTTTCCAGAGCGTGAAGTAGGCGCCAATGTTGGCCTTGGTCGAATTGGTGGCGTTATAGACGTAGCCGACGATGTCGTTGTTGGTGTTGATGGAGTCGGCTTCGCAGGAGGTTGGTCCATAGGACATGCCGTCGGGCGGCGGGAGCGGGGTGATGGCAGTGTCGCCGCGTTCCCAGGCGAAGGGCCATTCGGCGGAGTTGTCGGCGAAGTAGGCCTGGCCGACGACGGTTGGGCCGGCCATGGCGAAGGCGTCGTCCTCGGGATTGCTGGTGGAGGCGGCGGGTAATTCGGTGGGGCTGCCGCCGTAGAGCAGCGCGGCGCCTTCGTAATAATTGTAGGGGACGACGCTGTTGCGGAAATCGGCGTTCACCAGGACGACATTTTGGTCGTCAACGGCGAGCGCTATCGCGGAGTCGTTCCAAATCCAATAGCTGGGTTCCGTGGTGTAGGGCGGGGACCAATTCAGGGCGTCTTCGGCGTGGTAGGAATTGCCATCGCCGACGACGTAGCCGGAGTCGTTGATGGCGTTGGCCTCGCCGTAGCCTTGTTCGCCGGGCGCGAGGCTGTCGGGAGGCAGAATGCGGTTGGTCAGAACGACGAAGCTGGAAATCGCGCCGTTGGCGGCGACGGTCCAGATGGCGCCGCGTTGGAAGCCGTCGGCCTGGACCACGGAGCCGACGATTTGCACGGAGCCGTCCTGGCGGCGCTGGGTGAGGTTGTTGGCGTAGGCGTTGAGGACGGCAGGCGTGACACCGCGGGGAAACAGGTCGTAGACGGCGCCGTTGGTTTGCAGCAGGTAGACGGAGGCGACGGGAGCGGTGGAGTTGTCGAGGAGGTTACTGGTCACAAAGGATCCGCAGACGTCGCCGGCGTCGTTGATGCCGGCGACGGCACGCGTGGCGAAGCCGGACACGCCTTGATTGGTGGAATACGAGTTCGTGAACGCGTAGCGCAGCACGTAGACGGGATCGGCGCGGAGCGACGGCGCGATGACGAAGGCGATGACGGTGGCCAGCAGCGCGGCCCATCGGCGTGCGGCGCGATGCAGGCAAGCACGGGCTTGTGACGGGCTGGCGTTGCAGAGTTGGGAGTTGAGGTGAATGCGTTTTGAAGGCAAAACGACCGGAGCGGAGGAAAGATGATCAAACACGACGATTACAACTTTACTTTGATTACGGCCAACAAATGCCAGCGAAAGGAAAAGGCTCTGAGCCGGACTTTCGGCTGGGACGGGGCCAGTTCTGGCAGAAAATCCCGCCGAAGTCAATCATTCTCAGAGGCTTACTTGCCGCGGCATTGGATTCTCGACGCGTTCTGCGCCGGGTGGCGGCGCGCAAGTCAGTGTTCGTGCCGAGCTGGTGCTCGGCGCTCCGATATATAAGTCGAACGTCAGAATGACGAATGAACGAATGATGGACGGATGGATGATTCGGATCGAAACGCCAAATAAATTTCATCGTCCATTAATCCTCCTATCCATTAATTCCGCCCCTTCCCCGCTCGCCCGAGACTCCTCACGTCGTCTCCTACAGCCCCGCGCGTGCCTCGCCACTCGTCACTCGACACTCGCCACTTGGTCATGTTTAATCCGCGTGTGCAGCATCAACAGACCATTGGGCATCCAACGAATTTTTCCGGGGTCGGTTTGCATAGCGGGAATCGTGTCAATATGACGTTCCTGCCGGCGCCGGCGAATTCCGGGATTCGGTTTCGTCGGGTGGACCTGGCGGATAAGCCGGAGATCGAGGCGCGGGTGACGAATGTGGCGGAGAATAATCGTTCGACGACGCTGGCCAAGGGCAATGTGAAGGTGCATACGGTGGAGCATGTGCTGGCGGCGTTCGCGGGTTATGGGGTGGACAATGCGATTGTGGAGCTGGATTCGAATGAGCCGCCGATTGCGGATGGGAGTTCGCGCACGTTTTGCAAAATGATCCAGGAGGCGGGGATTGTGCCGCTGAGCGAGCGGCGCGAGCCTTACAAGCCGGCGCAGCCGGTGGAGCTTTTGATGGGCGAGACGGAGATGGCGTTTTTCCCGGATGACGGGTTCAAGATTACCTGCACGAGTTCGGACAAGCACGGGCGGTTCACGCAGTTTTTCAGCGTGGAGCTGACGCCGAAGACGTGGGAGAGCGAGATTTCAAATGCACGGACGTTTTGTTTTTTCGAGGAGATTGAGTATTTGATCAAGAACGGGCTGATTCGCGGCGGGAGCCTGGAGAACGCGGTGGTGATTCGCGATGATGCGGTGTTGACGACGGAGCCGTTGCGGTATCCGGAGGAGTTTGTGCGGCACAAGATTTTGGATATCGTGGGCGATTTGTCGTTGCTCGGGCGGCCGTTGCAGGGGCATTTGATTGCGGTAAAGCCGAGTCATGCGGCGAATTGCGAGATGGTGCGGCTGATTAACGAGCAGATGACAAAACCGATTCGCGCGGCGCAGACGTTCGGGCCGCCACCTGTGCCGGCGGCACGGGCCAATGCGACAGCGCCACGGGCCAATGAGCCAGAGGCCAAGCCCGCTCCGGCAGCTTCAGCGGCGAATGGCGGTGAAGTCATTAATGAGCAGTTCGCGGAGTTGTTGAACGGCGATGGGACGCTGGACACGAACCAGGTGATGCAGATTCTGCCGCATCGGTATCCGTTCCTGATGGTGGATCGGGTGTTGAAGATCGAGGGAAACAAGATTTTGGCGATGAAGAATGTGACGATTAACGAGGGGTATTTTCAAGGGCATTTTCCGGGTCACCCGATCATGCCGGGGGTGTTGCAGCTGGAGGCGATCGCGCAGGCGGCGGGGATTTTGATGATGAAGCACGCGGAGAATATCGGGCAGATCGCGTATTTCATGTCGGCGGAGGATGTGAAGTGGCGCAAGCCGGTGAAGCCGGGCGATATGCTGGTGATCGAGGTGGAGATGACGAAGATGCGCGGAAAAATCGGCAAGGCCAAGGGCGTTTGCAAGGTGCGCGGCGAGGTGGTGAGCGAGGCGGACGTGACGTTCATGATGAGGCCGGGAGCGTGAACAAATTTATGATTGGCGATTGGCGATTGAGGATTGAGGAACGGCGCGCGGGCGGCGAACCGGCGCGGGCTGTTGCGTGTTCGGTGTTGCGTGATTTGTCAGTTTTCCCCACGGCCCCCAAAAGCCACCTCACCCTTAGTCCAATGATTCGCTCGCTCCCGCTCGTTCGGCCCTCGCGGGCCTTCGCCTTCGGCGAATTCCTTTCGCCGCTTCCCAAGCGGCTCAAGCCCCCCGCTTCGTGGCGGAGTGGGGGAAACTTTGGGAACCGTGCGGCGGCCATTTGCCGTCGGCCCAATCCAGCGACCAGCCTTCAATCGGCAATCGGCAACCGGCAACCGGCAATTTTTCGATGATTCATTCTTCAGCCATTATTCATCCCAAGGCGCGCGTGGGCGATGGGTGCGAGATTGGGCCGTATTGCGTGATTGGCGAGCACGTGGAGCTGGGCGCGGGGTGCACGTTGCATTCGCATGTGGTGATTGACGGGCACACGAAGCTCGGGGCGCGCAATGAGATTTTTCCGTTCGCGAGCATCGGGCTCAAGACGCAGGATTTGAAATGGAAGGGCGGCATCACGCGGACGGAAATTGGCGACGAGAATACCTTTCGCGAATGCGTGACGATTCACAGCGCGACGGGTGATGGTGAAGTGACGAAGGTCGGCTCGAAGAACCATATCCTCGCTTATTGTCACCTGGCGCATAATGTGACTTTGGGCAACAACGTGATTATGTCGAATGTGGCGACGCTCGCGGGGCATGTGACGGTGGAGGATTATGCGGTGGTCGGCGGGTTGGCGGCGATCCATCAGTTTTGCCGGATCGGCAAGATGTCGATTGTTGGTGGTTGCTCGAAGGTGGTGCAGGATGTGCCGCCGTTTATGCTGGCGGACGGCAATCCGGCGGAAACGCGGACCATCAACAAGGTCGGCATGGAGCGGAACGGGATTTCGGAGGAGGCGCAGGCGGCGATGAAGCTGGCTTATAAAATTTTATTCCGCGAAGGGCTGACGATTCCGAATGCGCTGACGAAAATCGAAAGTGAATTGCCCAAACTGCCGGAAGTTTTGCATCTCGTCCAGTTTGTGCGAAGCAGTGAGAGAGGGATTAGCAAGTGATTGGCGATTGGGAATGACGAATGACGGATGAAAGTTCCAGTTCCAAAAGGCAACAAGTTTATGCTCGACGGAGTCTCGCCCCACCGTCTACAGCATCTTCCAGGCGCCGTTGCTCCATTGGTAGACGTGCGGTTGGGAAAGGCGCGTGCGGTCCCATTGTTCGGAATCTTCCAGCCAGGCGCGCGCGGCGCGGACATCATCGTGCTGCGCAAGAATTCCCCAAAGCGGGGAATAAACGATGAACGGTTTAATGTTCGGCGGGCGATTGATCGGAAAATCCAGTTGCTCAAGGAACACAACGAGGTCCTCCGCGTCCCATGCGATGAGCATTTCATCGAAGGCCGCGCCGTCCACATATTGTCCCATGCGCAAAAGGTCGGAGCGTTTGAACTTGCCTTGCAGGCAATCGGGTTGAAGGTGGAAGGAGCGGCAAAAGTTTGAGAGCGCATCCTCACCGTCCGGCAGAATCAGGAAAAAATTCCGGCCAGCCTCCAATTGCTCGCGGACAGCGCCCTGCCAATCGGGGCCTTCCACCCGGATAGCCTTTAGAAGTTCCTGGGTCTGATAACTCATGGAAAAACTTATATTGTGAAGGCCCTCAATCAAGATGGGTAAATGCCCCAAGGCGGCGTTCACGAGAGACGCGGGTGGTTTCAGAAAAGGCGCCGAGTGTGAGATAAAAATCTTCAAACGTTGAGAATGGCCAATAAAACGGTGGAGCATATACCTATGAAGCGCCTATACGCGCGGCCCCATTGGATTGATCCGGCGGAGTCGCTTTGGTTGGAGCGCGGCTGTGCTGAAAGCCAGCCGCGCTCCGTTTTTGAAGGATTTTGTCTCGCACCCGAAGGCCTCGCGGTCGTGACTAATATATTGTTTTCGGCATTTTTTGTGCTTTAATGGAGGTCACCTTTGAGAGACCTGCATATCCGGGTTTCTCTGGAAAACGTAAAGAATGCGCCGCAAACTCTGGTGCGCCTCATTGGAAAACGCTGTGTTCGCGCCGATCGGGAGATCGGCGTTCCGATTTTTCAGGAAGCCTCCCACAGGGCGCGCTGTTCACTGATGAAAAAATTATTTTGTATTGTTGCCCTCGGATTGCTGTTCAAAGTTCCGCACGTTTCGGCTCTCACGTTCAATCTGACGTATGATTCGAGCGTCACGAGCCAAACCAATGCGGCGGACATTGAGGCGGGCGTTGCGGCGGCGGCGCAAACGTTCGAGGACCTTTATACCAACGTGGCGACGATCAACATTTCCGTCTATTGGGGAGCGACCGGGCCATTCGCCGGCGGCACTGTCAGTCTGGGCCAGAGCATGTTTAACCTGATACAGCCGCCGCCTCCTTTTGGGTATAGTGATGTTGTTGCCGCGCTGACGGCTGCCCGGGCGAGCGATGCTGATACAAACTCCGTGGCGAGTCTCCCGGCCACGGACCCGACCGGTGGTGAATGGTGGCTGCCGTACCCGGAGGCGCGAGTGCTGGGCTTTGTGGATCCGGACGACCCAACCGAGGATGGAGAAATCACTTTTGCGACAGATGTTTCCTTTGCCTTTGATCCCAACAATCGTGCTGTTGCGGGCAAATACGATTTTATCGCGGTGGCGCAGCATGAAATTTCCGAGGTGATGGGCCGATGCACGCTGAACCTGGATGGCAATTTTGTGCCGTATGATTTGTTTCGTTTCACGAACAACGATGTGCGCTGTTTGGATCCGAACGCGACGAATGTTTATTTTTCAGTGGATAACGGCGCGACCGCGCTGAAGTTTTTCTACACGAACGTCAATTTCGGAGATATTCAGGACTGGGTGTCCGGTACGACGCCGGATGCGTTCGACGCCTTTTCTCGCTCGGGCCGCCTGAATCCCCTTTCCACGGCTGACATCACGGCGATGGACGTGCTGGGGTATAACGGGGCGCCGCTGCTGGCGCCGCGTTTGGTGGCAACGAATAGTGGCAACGGGAATTTTCGGTTGAGCTTCTACAATTCACCCGGGGTCCGTTTCACGGTGCTGGCCAGCACGAATTTAACCACGCGACTGGCGAATTGGACGGTCCTGGGCACGGCGACGGAGGGGCCGGCGGGGCAATTTACGTTCACGGACACCACGGCGACGAATCAAAACAGGTTTTATATTGTTCGTTCGCCGTGAGCGGTGGATGAGTGGATGATGGTTCGTGCCGAGCTGGTGCTCGGCGCTCCGGCTTTTGCAGACGTCTTCGTTGGATTTGGTGTGCTGATTCTGGACTTGAAAGCCCTGGGAATTCGTCACGGCGGAACTGGAAGGGCTGAGTTATAATTCGAAGGAGGCCGAGGGCTGTGCAGATTTCGAGATGCGGTTTGCAGATTCCCGGGGGAACCCACGGTTGACGGGGGTTTTGAATATTGCAACCATTCGCGCGCTTCGAGCCACTGAGCCGAGCGATTAATATGCTTAAACTTTCTAAATTCTCTGTCGGAGTCGGCGATCGGTTTGCGCAGCAGGCTGAGGCTCAATTGCGCGCGTTCATTTTGGCCACCGAACGCGGCGCGGACATTGTGCCGGTCTGGAACAAATCCAATCGCGAACATCTTATCGTGGGCTCGGAACCGCCCAGCGTGCGCGCGGCGGCGGAGGCGGCGGTGAAAAAGCTCGGCTGGCAGAAGCCGTGGCATGTGGATGCGGATCATATCCGGCTCGAAACCGTGGATCGGTTCATTCCCTGCTCCGATTTTTTCACGATTGACGTGGCCGATTCCATCGGCAAGCCGGCGGCGCCGGAGGCCGTGAAGGCGTTTGTGGACCGGCATCCGGAGTTGACGAAGCCGCTGGAAATTCCGGGCGTGGAGGGAGCGGTCAAGGCGCCGCGCGCGGAAATTGAGCGGATTGCCAACAAATTTTTGTTTGCGGTGAAGGAAGCGGGGGCGATTTACCGGCACATTGCGAAGGCCAAGGGCGAAGCGAAACTCATCACGGAAGTTTCGATGGACGAAACGGATTCGCCGCAGACGCCGGTGGAATTACTGGTCATTTTGGTGGCTATTGCCGACGAGCAGGTGCCGATTCAGACGATTGCACCGAAGTTCACGGGACGATTTAACAAGGGCGTGGATTACGTGGGCAATGTGGCGCAGTTCGAAAAGGAATTTAATGAGGACCTGGCGGTGATCGCGTTCGCGATCAAGCAATATGGGTTGCCGGACAATTTGAAGCTGAGCGTGCATTCCGGCAGCGATAAGTTTTCGATCTACGGACCGATTCGCCGCGCGGTGCTGAAGCATAACGCGGGGTTACATTTGAAGACGGCGGGGACGACGTGGCTGGAGGAAATCATTGGGCTCGCGGAACACGGCGGCAAGGGGCTGGATCTGGCGAAGGAGATTTACGCGGAGGCGCTTGAGCATGTGGATGAATTGTGCGCGCCGTACGCGAGCGTGATTGATATTGATCGCGCGAAGTTGCCGTCGGCGGACGCGGTGCGGAATTGGAGCGCGGCGCAGTACGTGGCGGCGTTGCGGCATGATCCGAAGTGCAAGGATTTCAATCCGAGCCTGCGGCAACTGTTGCACGTGGGCTATAAAATTGCGGCGAAGAAGGGGAATAAATATCTCGATCTCGTGCGCGAGTGTGAGAGTTCCATCGCCCGGAATGTGACGGGGAATTTGTTTGATCGGCACATTAAGCCGTTGTTTTTGGGGTAACCCATTCGAGGTTGTAAGGATTCAGGTTCAATTGGCTTGACGCCCGACTGCGGGGGTTGCCAAGCGAGGTTGGTTTGCGCATGATGGCGGCACACCAACCAAAGGATTTATGAATCAGTTCAAATTCTCGTGCCCGCAATGCCAGCAGCATCTGCAATGCGATGAGCAGTTTTCCGGGCGCGAAATCCAATGTCCCGGTTGTCATCATTTGATACGCATTCCCCCAATCCCGGGAAAGACGGTGGAATACAAACCGGAATCGGGAAAGACGTGGGCGACGTTTGTGCCGCCAGGAAATGAGGCCGCGCCAAAAAATCTCTCGATTAAAAAGGGCAATCCGAAACCGCCCGCCAAATGAGCGAGGCGCCCCTTTGAACCCGGATTTCCAGAATTTAAGGCATTGATATGCGCGACCTGCTCCATGTTTTTCATCACTGGCTTTTTCCCGTGGCCTGGTGGTCGTTCGTGGGTTACTGGTTGATTTCGGCTTTGTGGGTCAACAAAACAAAAGTGATGGAATCGCCGGTTTCGAGAGTCCTTCATTTGCTGATTGGCACCTTTGCGTTTTTATTTTTCGTTTTTGACGATTCATTTCCCCCGCAGGTGAACCGGCATCTTTGGCCGCAGAATGAATTTACGTTTTGGCTCGGGGCCTTCGTCACGGTCGCGGGCCTCGGTTTCGCGGTCTGGGCGCGCGCGCATCTGGGGCGCTATTGGAGCGGGGCGATTACATTGAAGGAAGGGCACCGGCTGATTCGCACCGGGCCTTATCAGATTGTGCGCAATCCGATTTACACGGGCATTCTCAGCGGCGCCGCAGGCACGGCCATTACGTTGGGAAAAGTGAGCGGAATCGTGGCGGTGACAATACTCTTTGCGGTTTATTCCTGGAAAATCCGCCGTGAGCAACGGCTGCTGGCGGGTGAATTCGGCGAGGAATACGCTGCGTATTGCCGGGAAGTGCCCGCGCTGGTGCCGATCAAAATCCGTTCGCGCTCATGAGCGAGGTGACGCGCATTTTGCATTCGATGGCAGCCGGCGATGCCCCAGCGCGCGGAGGAATTGCTGCCGCTGGTTTACGAGGAGCTCCACAAGCTGGCGGCGGCGCGGATGGCAAATGAGTCGTCGACGCAGACGTTGCAACCGACGGCGCTGGTGCATGAGGCGTGGCTGCGGCTGACGGGCAAGGAAAATATCCAGTGGAACGGGCGCGCGCATTTTTTTGGGGCTCGACGGAGTCTCGCCCATCTAAATCGTTTTAGAAATTCGTAACCGCCCGGGCTGACGGTTCGTCCAAAATGGCGATGCGTCCGATACAGTCGTTTGCCCCTACTAAACTATCGCGGCGTGCGTTTTGTTTCGTTTGGGCCGCAGCTTGTTTGATGTCCGCGCTCACTCTGAACGCGGACCATGCGCTCGCGGCTGCCGCCGAGAGCGTGGTCGCCAGCCCGGACGGTTCGATTGAATTCCACGCCACGTTCAAAGGCCGAATGGGCTTTGAGGTCAGCCTGAAAAACCGGCCCGTCATCGAGCCGTCGCGGATGATTTTTGCGGTTGATGGAGCGGACCTGACATCGAATGCCGTCGCGGGAGAGATCAAGACATATCATCTCAACGACACTTATCCCTGGCGCGGAGCGCATTCGGTGGCGGTAAATCATTGCAACGGGGAAACCATCGCCCTGAAATCCGGCAATACCAGTTATACTTTGGAGGTTCGGGTTTTCAATGATGGCGTGGCTTACCGATTCATTGCTCCCGGAGAAGCGGGACAATGCCGGGTGCCGGATGAGGCTTCGACATTTTGCATCCCGGACGGCAGCCGGGTTTGGTATCACGATCTCAAAGGCCATTACGAAGGGCAGCACACGAATAATCTGGTGGCGGACATTCCCAACGGGCAATGGGTCGCGCCGCCGATGACTTTCAAGCTGCCGAAAGGCGCCGGTTATGCGTCGATCACGGAGGCGGACCTGGTGAATTACAGCGGGATGGCGTTGCAGGCGACGGGCGCGCGGCAATTCACCGTGATGCTGGCGCACAAGCAGCCGCCATCGCATCCGTTTGTTCTTCGTTACACGAAGGAGGATGTGGCGCGCCTCTCCCAGCCGGCGACGGTATCGGGCACCATCACGACGCCCTGGCGCGTGGTGATGATGGGGACGAATCTGAACACGCTGGTGAATTGCGACATTCTGCCGGATCTTTGCCCGCCGCCGGACCCGAAATTTTTTCCGCAGGGGCTGAAGACGGATTGGATCAAGCCGGGACGCGCGGTTTGGAAATACCTGGATGGCGGCGACAGTTCCATCGAGGGCACGAAGGAGTTTTGCCGGGAAGCGCAGCAACTCGGTTTTGAATACGACGTGGTGGAGGGTTATTGGAGCCGCTGGAGCGATGCGGAAATTGCAGACCTGGCGGCTTACGCGAAACAGCATGGTGTCCGGCTGCTGTTCTGGAAGCATTCGAAATCGTTGCGCACGCCGGAAGCGCGGGAGGATTTTTTTAAAAAATTGCACGATCTCGGCGTGGCGGGCGCAAAGATTGATTTCTTCGACAATGAACATAAGGAGATCATTGACCTTTACCAGGCGCTCGACCAAACGGCCGCGAAATATCATCTGGTCGTGAATTTCCACGGCAGCGACAAGCCGACGGGGACGATGCGGACGTGGCCGAATGAAATCACGCGCGAAGCGGTGCGCGGGATGGAATCCATGCGTTTGCGTGACCGCGCGACGCACGAGACCACCCTGCCCTTCACGCGAATGCTGGCCGGGCCGGCGGATTACAGCGTGGTGCATTTTGGCGACCGCAAACAAAACACGACCTGGCCGCATCAGATCGCGACGGCGGCGATATTCAGCCAGCCGATGCTCACTTACGCGGCGAACCCGTCGAACCTGCTGGCCAACGCGGGCGTGGATTTGATCAAGAGCATTCCGCCGGATTGGGACGAGACGATTGTTTTGCCGCCATCGGAAATCGGCAAACTGGCGGTTTATGCGCGACGCAGCGGGGACACGTGGTTTTTGGCGGTGATTGGAGGTCCGGAGGCGCAGACGATCCAGGTGCCACTTTCTTTTTTGGGGCCGGGCGCTTATGCGGCGATGCTGATTCGCGATTCCGGCGCCGGACCGAATGCGGAACAGATTGAGCACACTTCGCAACGTCGCGAAGATACGCTGACCATCAACCTGCGGTCGGGCGGCGGATTTATTGGGCGGTTCACGAGGAAATGACTCTTTACGCGCGAAAGAATCGAAACCATCACTGTGTCCATAAAGCTGTTTCAAAGCCTCTCACCCCTGCCCTCTCCCATCCGATGGGAGAGGGGGAACTCTTTACACGTTGGAAATCAATCCAGCCGGCTGGCGGATACAATTCCCGTTGCAGCATCCCGGTTCTATACATACTGATTTGAAGCTGAATAAAAAATCACTCTGACGGCCATGAAGATACCCCTACGCATGGCGTCTTTCGGCACGCTGCTGGCGATAATGACGGTGTTTGCTTCCGCTCAGCCGAAGGACGTGGATGAAGTGGATCCGAATGGGAGCACGGCGACTTTAGAGGCAGTGGAGGCGGCGGGTGGCAGGCCGCCGGTGCTGCCGCCGAAGTGGGCGTTTGGGGTGTTGTTCGGCTCTTACCGCGATCAGGCGGATTTGCTGGATGCGATGCAGCGGTTACGGAAGGATTATTGCGGAGATTTGATGTGGCTTGATTCGAGCTGGTTGTGGGGAGCTTACGACCGGGCGGACCGGTATATTTGTTTTCAGTTCGATACGAATCAATTTGCGGATCCGAAGGCGATGATTTCGACGCTGTGGGGGAATCATTTTCATTTCGGCGTTTGGGAATGGCCTTACATCGATCAGAGCATCACGAATTTATTTGAGGAGGGCCGGCAGAATCATTTTTTCATCACGGACCAGCGCGGTGGGACGGGGAAGGTCGTGAATGGCGGCGGATGGCATGGCGTGAAGTTTTCGGGGCAGATTGATTTTACGAATCCCAAGGCGGCGGAGTGGTGGAAGGGATTGAACCAGCCGCTGCTCGACATGGGGGTGGATTTTTTCAAGATCGATACTTACAGCACCGTGGCCAAGGGCGGCGTGACGTTTGACGGCAGCGGTTCGGAGAATCTGCGGCGGCTGTATCACAAAACGTATTATGAGATGACGGAGAAGGCTTCGGGCGGGCGCGGGTTCATTCTCGCGCATCGCACGCCCACGCCGGATAACAATCAGTATCCGGGAATGTGGACAGGCGACACGACCACGTCGTGGGCGGGCTTCGAGGAGGACATGAAACGCGCGGCGGCGATGGACACACCGCAGACGGCGGCGTTTTGGACGAGCGACACCGGCGGTTACAACAAAGACGCGCCGAATCACGACGAGCTTTACATTCGCTGGCTGCAGTACGGGACGTTCCTGCCAATCACGGAATTTTTCAGCGGCAAAAACACAAAGGGGCGATTTCCGTGGCTGTTCGATAAGGAGGCGCAGAGCAATTTCAAGTTCTACACGCAATTGCGTTATCGACTGCTGCCGTTCCGCTATTCGAACGCGCAAATTGCGTATCATGAAACGCCGGTGAAGTATCCGGTGCGGTTTGTTTCCGGAACGAAGGATGAAATCATTTTGGGCAATGGCGACAGTGAGATGCTGGTGGCGCCGGTGCACGTGCAGGGCGCGAGGACGCGGCAGGTGCGATTGCCGGCGGGCGCGGCGTGGATGGACTATTGGACGGGAAAAGTTTTGGACGGCGGAAGTTCGCGGACTATCGATGCGCCACTGGATAAAGTCCCGATTTTTGTGAAGGCAGGGGCGATTATACCGATGGGGCCGAAGATGCATTACGTCGATGAAAAACCGACGGACCCGATGACGCTCGATATTTATCCGTCCGCGAAATCGAGCTACACGCTTTTTGAAGACGACGGCGTGAGCGACGATTACCAGCAGGGAAAATTTGCGCGGACGCGCTTTGCGTGCGAATTGGTGGCGGCGGACGGGATTGTGGACATCGGCGCGGCGCAGGGCGATTACGATGGGAAACTTTCGCATCGCACTTACATCCTGGAGATCCACCGCAAAGCGGCGGCGTTGCAGCGCGTTTCGCGCGACGGTGCGCCCCTGCCCCAATTGGCTTCCCAGGCAGCGTTTGATTCCGCGGAGCAGGGCTGGTTCAACGACCTGGCGAGCGCGAGAGTTTGGGTGAAGTTCGCGAGCGAAACCAGTGTTCCGGTGAAAATTGCTTTGAATGGCTTGAACCTTAATCAATGATTTGCTTTTTAGAAGACTTCTGGAATGAGAGTGCGCGCGGATTTGATTTATGCCTGCCGACTGGCAGTCGGCGATGGGAGAGGGAGAATTGTTCACGATATGGAATCAATTCAAGCGCTCCGACGGCTGGGTTTTTCTGGCGGCGGTTTAATGCTTTTACAACGTTTTAAATTATGAAATTGAGATGTGCATTTTCGATGCTTGCGGCAATCTTCGCGGCCGTTTCTTTCCAAGCGGGGGCACAGGTGCTTTGGTACCGGCAACCGGCGGGGACGGATTGGGACGCGGCGTTGCCCGTTGGCAACGGCCGGCTGGGGGCGATGGTGTTCGGCGGGGTGCAACTCGAACGGTTGCAGTTGAATGAAGACAGCGTGTGGGAGGGTTACAAACGCAGCGGCGCGAATTCCAATGCGCTCACGGCATTGCCGGAAGTGCGCAAGCTTTTGTTCGAGGGAAAAAATGAGGAGGCGTCCGATTTGGCGGCCAAGACGATGATGGGGATTCCGAGCCGCATCAAATCGTATCAACCACTGGCGGATCTGGCCATCGCGGACACTTCCAAAACGACCAATTCGGTGAAGGAATACCGCCGCGAGCTGGACCTCGACACCGGCATTGCGACCACCACTTACACCCTTGGCGATGACACCTATATTCGGGAAGTGTTCGCATCCGCGCCGGATAAAATCATCGCGGCGCAGATGACCTCAACCAAGCCGGGAGGCATCGATGTGAACATTTCATTGAGCCGCGAACGCGATGCGCATTGGACCAATGATCCGAATCATCCGGGCGAATTGATATTACGCGGCCAGATTCCGGTGCAGTATTTCAATTCCAAGGCGGAAGCGCGACCTGTGCCCGATCCGGCCAAGGCGGTGCCGGGCGAAAAATTTGCGGCGGTGGCGCGAGTGATGGCGGTCGGTGGAAAATTGACGGGCTCCAACGGCGTCGCAATGGTGACGGGCGCGGACACGGTGGAGATTTTGATCGCGGGCGAAACGGATTATCGCGGAGGCGAACCGGTGGAAAAATGCGAGGCAGACCTGGACGCCGCTTCACAAAAATCCTACGAGGCGTTGCGCGCGGCGCATATCGTGGATCACCAGAAATTGTTTCATCGTGTGATGCTCGATCTTGGGACAGCGGGTACCAATGTCGAAAATCTGCCGACCGATGAACGATTGCAGCGAGTAGAGGCAGGCGCAGCCGACCCCGGATTGATTGCCACCTATTTTCAATATGGCCGTTATTTGCTGATGAGTTGTTCGCGTCCGGGTTCGTTGCCGGCCAATTTGCAAGGACTTTGGAACGACAAGATGAACGCCGCCTGGAACAGCGATTATCACCTGAACATCAATATCGAGATGAATTACTGGCCGGCGGAGGTTTGCAATCTTTCGGAATGCACCGAGCCGTTGTTCGACCTGATGGATATGCTTTCAAAGCCGGACTCCGGCGGCGAAGTGGCGAAGGTGGATTACGGCTGCCGAGGCTGGGTGGCGCATCATTTGACGGATCCATTCGGCTTCGCGGCGCCGGCGGACAGCGTGGTGGGCATCTGGCCGATGGGCGCGGCGTGGCTGTGCGAGCATCCCTATGAACATTATTTGTTCACGGGCGATAAAAATTTTCTCGCCAAACGCGGCTATCCTTTGATGAAGGGCGCGGCGAGGTTCATCCTGGATTTTCTGGTGACCGCCCCGCCCGGGACTCCAGTCGCGGGCAAGCTGGTGACCGCACCGTCGCATTCGCCGGAAAATTCATTTTATCTTCCGGACGGCCATCAATCGCGGATGACGTATGCGGCGACGATGGATTTGGAAATCATCCATGAGCTGCTGAGCAATTGCATCGAGGCGAGCAAGATTTTGAAAACGGACCCTGAGTTTCGCGCCGAATGCGAAAAGGCGCTGGCAAACCTCGCGCCGCTGCAAATCAGCAAAAAGGATGGACGGCTGCAGGAATGGATTGAGGATTACAAAGACGTGGACCCGAAGCATCGACATACGTCGCATTTGTATGCGGTATATCCGGGACATGAGATTTCACTTTCCGGCACGCCACAATTGGCGGCGGCGGCGCGCAAGGCGCTGGAGTCGCGCGGCGATGGCGGCACGGAATGGAGCTGGCCGTGGCGGGCGTGTTATTGGGCGCGCTTTCATGAAGGCGACCTGGCGTACGGACAAATTGAAAAACTCGTGAGCACGCATTTGTATCCGAATTTGTTCAACAAATATCCGCCATTCCAAATTGACGGGAATCTCGGTGCGACGGCGGCGATTGCGGAAATGCTGCTGCAAAGCCAGGATGGCGAAATCAATCTGCTGCCCGCGCTGCCGAAGGCGTGGCCGGAGGGTTCGGTGAAAGGTTTGCGCGCGCGCGGGAATTTTGAGGTGGCGATGAAGTGGAAGGACGGAAAATTATCGGAAGCCAAGATTCGTTCCGGACTGGGCAACAAAGCGCGCGTGCGCGCGAGCGGGCCGCTGGATGTGAATCTCAATGGCAAGCCGGTGACTGTCACACGGCCAGAAGCTAATGTAGTGGAATTCGCCACCGGGCGCGGCGCGACTTACACGTTGAGTTTGAATAAATGACGAATTGAAATGATTCCAGTTACCCCTGAAGCCCAGAGGCGCCTCCCCATGAACCCACCCCCCACCCCCGGCCCTCTCCCATCCGGATGGAAGAGGGAGAAGTTGCTCCAGCGTCTCTCGTCGAATGCAGCCGCTGATATTTCGTGGTTCCGGAGTTCAATGCGCGAAGTGTTTAGAGAAATCTCACCCGGGCCTCTCCCCCACTTCGTGGCGGATTGGGAGAGATTTGCAGCAAGGCCTTTCACGCCGCGTTCGCAATCCACATCTTTGATTTAACCCGAGAACGAAACTGTCCCCTACAATCCCCTACGATGAAAACGACAAAATGCCTGTTGCGTTCCCCTGCCCCGCTGCTGCTTTCGGCGGCCGCTTTTTTCATGTCAGCTTGCGTTTACGCGCAAAATGACACTGCGAATTTGAAACCGCCTTCATTGGAAGCGCCGGAAATTCGCACGCCCAAAGCGCCGGCCACGCCGCGCATCAATGGGCCGGATATTTTTGGCGGCCGGCCGGGCAATCCGTTTTTGTATCACATTCCGGCCACGGGCGATCGGCCGATGACTTTTTCGGTCCGCGGTTTGCCGCGCGGCTTGAAATTGGATGCAGTGACGGGCGATATTTCGGGTTCGTTGGTGAAAACAGGAACATTTCACGTTACGTTTCGCGCCAAAAACGGGAAAGGCACCGCCAGAAAAAAATTCACTATTGTGGCCGGCAATGATATTGCGCTGACGCCGCCGATGGGCTGGAACAGTTGGAACGCGTATCATGCGACGGTGACGGGCGAGGATGTGATGCATGCGGCGCGCGCGATGGTGTCGAGCGGGCTCATCAATCACGGATGGACTTACATCAATATTGACGATTCATGGCAGGGCAAACGCGGTGGCGAATTCAACAGCATTCAGCCCAATGAGAAATTTCCCGACATCAAAAAGATGTGCGACGAGATTCATGCGATGGGATTGAAGGCGGGAATTTATTCCGGGCCGTGGATCACGACCTACGCCGGCTACGTCGGCGGCAGCGCGGATAACCCGGAGGGTTCGTGGGAAGCGCCGACGAACAGGATCCGTTTGCACGGGAAATATTCGTTCGCTGAGGACGATGCGAAGCAATGGGCCGCGTGGGGTTTTGATTATTTGAAATATGATTGGAACCCGCGCAACAGCAGTCCGCGCGAGACGCGGGAACAATTCCATGAGCATTCGGCGAAGATGGGCCATGCGCTCCGGAAATCGGGGCGGGACATTGTTTTCAGTTATTCCAACAGCATGCCGTTCGACGACATCGATGACGAGTCGCGGATTTACAATTGCTGGCGAACGACGGGCGATATTGGCGATAGCTGGCTGAGCATGGCGTCGAAGGCGTTTTACATAAGCGCGCCGAAGGGCGTGAAGAAGCTGGAGGGCGCGCCGAGCGATCGTTGGGCGCAGTATGCGCGGCCGGGACATTGGAACGATCCGGACATGATGGTGCTGGGTGTGGTGAATTTCGGCGGCAAGCAGCATCCGACGCGGCTCAAACCGGATGAACAATATCTGCACGTGACGGCGTGGTGCATGGCGGCGGCTCCCCTGCTTCTCGGCTGCGATCTCGACAAGCTCGATGATTTCACGTTGAACCTGGTTTCGAATGACGAAGTGCTGGCGGTGGACCAGGACCGGCTCGGGAAACAGGCGACAGTCGCGTCGAATGACGGGAACACGTTGCTGGTGTATTCGCGTCCGCTGGAAGATGGGTCGAAGGCGGTGGCGCTTTACAATCTTGGCCATGAACCGGCGCAGGTGACGGCGAAGTGGGCGGACCTGAAGCTTACGGGGAAGCATAACGTGCGCGATTTGTGGCGGCAGAAGGATTTGGGCAGATTCAGCGACGCATTTTCGATGACAGTCGCGGCGCATGGGGCGGAGTTGGTGAAGATTAATTAACAGAGTGAAGGTCCGAACGCTCGTCCTCCCCGTGGACTCGAACCCTCACCCCGGCCCTCTCCCATCCGCTGGGAGAGGGAGAAGTTGCTCCAGCGTCTCTCGTCGAATGCAGCTTCTGGCATGTCGGGGCTCAAGGATTCGAGGCGGCGAACTCTTTTTGGGGAATTCTCACACCGGCTCTGGCCCCGGGAGAGGGTGATACTTTGGAATACTTCGGGCAGCGCAATGACTCGTGAGCCAATCCAGCTTTGCTCAATGCTAGAACAAACGGTTGATTGCGCGAAAGGAGAGATGTGCTCCACAATTTGAAATTTATGCGATATTTTTTGGGCACGATTTTAAGCGCTCTCACGATGGGTTGCGCGGCCTTGGTTTCGACGAGTGCGCATGGTGAATCAAGTGAGGCGCAAGTCACGGTTCAATTGGATGCGGCGCATCCGGGTGCGGCGATTTCGCCGGATTTTGCCGGGGTCAGCTTTGAAGCGAGTCTGTTGCGGCCGGAACACGGGACGCATTATTTCCGAGCGGACAATGCACCGCTGATCCATTTGTTTCATACGCTCGGCATCAAGAGTCTTCGCATCGGCGGCAATACTTCCGACCGTGATGCGCGGCAACTTCCGAGCGAGACGGACATCGATAGCCTTTTTGCGTTCGCCAAGGCGGCGGACGTGAGGGTGATTTATTGCCTTCGACTGCATAATGGCGATCCTGACGCGGCGGCGCGGACGGCGAAATACATCATGGACCGTTACGCGCCGCTGGTGGATTGCTTTTCCATTGGGCAGGAGCCCAGCGCGTATCCGGTGGAAAAACACGACACTCGCGCGAACGCGGAGCGGATGGGAGCGGCGAATGAAAAATATACTTACGCAGCGTATCGCGAGGATTGGAAGAAATTTGCGGACGTGATTATTGCCGCGGTGCCGAACGTGAAATTCTGCGGGCCGTCGGTCCACAACAATGGCGAATGGGCGCGGCGGTTCATGACGGATTTTGGGCGTTCGAATCATGTGACCTTGATCACGGAGCATTTGTATGCGGGCGGCGCGGGCGGGAAAGTGCCGACGCCGGAAATTGGCCGCGACCGGATGCTGGCGGCGCGCGGTTCGAACAGTTTTCCCAGGGTTTACCAAAAGCTTTATAACGGCTTTGTGCCGATGGCGATTTCCAACGGCCTGCCCTATCGGCTCGGGGAGGTGAATAATTATTTCAACGGCGGCGCGACGAATGTGAGCAATACGTTCGCGTCATCGTTGTGGGGATTGGATTTCATGTATTGGTGGGCCGAGCACAGCGCGGCGGGGGTCAATTTTCACACGGGAGACCGCGTCGCGGCGGGGTATACATTGGCGCCATCCAAATACACCGCGTTTTTTTCCACGACGAACGGATATATCGTGCGGCCGCTGGGTTATGGGATCAAAGCGTTTGATGCCGGAAGCCACGGCAGGTTTGTGCCAGTGACGCTTGCCGGCGCGACTAATTTGAATTTGCGAGCTTACGCGGTTTTGGGCGGCGACAAAAATGTTTATCTCACGTTGATCAACAACGAACACGGCAACAATGCGCGATCGGCCAGTGTGGCGCTTGACGCGGGAATGCATTTCGCGCGGTGCGAGACCATTGCGTTAAGCCAATCTTCGAATGATGCGGCGGCGACGTCCGGGGTCACGTTGGGTGGCGCGGAAATCAAACCGGATGGCAGTTGGCCGGGGAATTGGAAATCGGTTCCGGCGGGGGAAAATGGCGGGTTTTCCGTGGCATTGCCCGCCACGTCCGCATTGGTGGTCCGGCTGATGCCGGATCAGGCGAATTAGGAAAGGAGCGGGAAGACCGCGGGGCAAGTTCGCCACCGATTTACAAGTCAGCTGCGGCCGTCCTGGCGAGTCTCTCTTTGGTTTAAAAGGCTCGCTTTAAGACACTTAAGCGCGCACAATAAACCGCGCCACCGCGGTGAAAGTTGGTATGCTTCTAGCTGATTTCTGACATTCCGGTGGACGGACCTGCGGGTTCGGACCGCAACCAAATCGTTCGGCATAGCGCAAAAACGCAAATTGTTTGAAAGAATTGCTCTTTTAGCGCGTATTGACTTGGTATTCATTTTCAAAACGGCGAAACGAAAACCGTTTTGCTATTGAGGGGAGGGATGATAAAGGGCTAGAGGGCGAATACAAAAAGACAAAAAACAATAACATCTATGAAGAAATGCATCACTCGCGGCTTCGCTCTTGTGGCGATTGCCGGCTCGGTCCTTGCCGTTCGCGCGCAGGACGCAACTGACGAAACCCAATACCCAACCATCCTTCAACAACCAGTCGATCAATGCGTGCCCGTCGGTTCGACCGTAACATTTTCTGTCGTGGCCACTAATGCGGATACCTACCAGTGGTATCTCAATAACGCCTCGCTGGATGGCCAGACCAATAGCAGCGTGACGATCCCCAATGTCAGCACCAACAGCGTCGGCTATTATTCGGCGACGGTGATCAATGACCTGGGAGGCGTGCCGACCAGAATGGCTTGTTTGAATGTTTATATCACCTCTGGCTCGACCTCGTCGGGCACGACCAGTTCTGGAACTACATCTACGAAAATGATGTCAGCCAGTATGGCCGTCTCGCCGATGGATGATTTGGGAAGCGGCGGGGTGATTACGGTTTTTGGCCCGCCGGTGGTGAGCGGGGGCAGCGGTACATCGTGCCCCGGATCCTACTCGGGTTACGTGAATTATTTGAAGCCGATGACCAATGGTTGGGGCTTCGCGCCCGATACTAACGCCTCATATTACGCTGCCACGGATCAAAATCGCAGCGACACAAAAGTTCAAGGAGTTGGCTACTACGGAGACATTTATTGCGCCACTAACACCATCACAATTCCCCATCCGGCGGTAAGCCCCACATATCGCTTTACCATATATTTCCCCAAAGGCGTTCAAGTGCCAACGAACTCTTATCCGATCACTTTGACTGGTTTTGATCCGTAATTAATGGATTCGCAAAGAGCGGCTTCCGGAGACGGAGGCCGCTTTTTTAATGTACTGAAGTGCTGTTCTGTAAAGATGTCGCCCTGAACGGGACCTTGGTTTTCGATGATTCTACAAAGATGCCGCGCCTAACGGCGCTTCAATCAGGCCCGCCAGAGCAGGCAAAAATAATTCATAGCCGCCAAAGAACGCAGAGAACGCACAGAAATAAAGTGTTTTTGCGTTTTTTGCGGCCAGAATTTTTCTTGATTTGTCCTAGCAGGTGACGATTTTTTTCGCCGCTCTCTACCGTTTTAAATGAACATGACATGAGGCAAGGTACGAAAGAATTTCTACAGCTTATCCTGTGAAAAGCGCCGTCGCCGCTGCGCTTTGCCAGCGCACTCCATATTGGCGAGGCCCGAGATCCTTGATGGTTTAGAAATTGACTTTTAACTGTACGGCCAAGGTGCGCTCGCGAGGGAGTTCGTTATACAAGTTGAGCGGATTCAGTTTGTAGTTTTGGCCGGTGATGTTCAGGAGCCCCAGGGACACCTCCGCCCGACGGCGCGCGAACCGATAGCCAGCAAAGGCATTGAGTTGCCAGAAGTCATCACCAGGTTCTGTGCCGTGATAACCGCCGTTGCTTTGGGAGTACCAAACCGCTTCACCTTCGGAGAAAAATCCGCAAGGATGGTTGAAAATACCGACCAAGTCGACTTGGTTAAGTGTCGCTTCGAGTCGCTGCCGTGGCACGAGGTTCCCAGCAGGTAGTCCATTGGGAACAGTCAGGAAATCGTCATTGAGCACGGCCTCGCTCAGTTTATAACGAAATCCGAACGACCAATAGTCGCCGACCAACTGATTCGCCGTGAATAACAGCGATGGTTCGTGATAGCGCAAATTCTCGCGAAGGCCCGAGGGTACCGGTAATGGCACTGTGGGCGGCATATAATCATAGGCTCCATCCGTGCGATTCACGTCGGAATCCAGCCATTGGCCCGTGAGGCCTAGATACGTTCCAGTATGGAATTTCTGCTCCAGCGAAAGACCATAAGTTTCGAATTTCGCGCCGGCGTTGGCGCCTTCGACCGAATCGGGAATAATACTGCGGAAGGATTGGATGAAACCAGCCACTTGCGAGGGTTCCAATTGATAGCTCTGATCAATACTGGCTCCCGAAATCGAACGAGTGTAGGCAAAGCGAACGACCGTATCGGGCAAGGGCCGTAAAATCATGCCTGCTTTAGGTAAAACGCCATCCACAGTTTTTTCCGTGCCGGAAACGGGCGCGGTCCGGAAATTTTCAGGAAAAGTCACACGATCATAAACAACACCGCCAATCAACTCCAACCAATCCGTGATCTCCCACTGGTGATAACCATAGGCGCTGAAACGGCGAAACACTGAATCAATATTTTGTTGGCTCGCCTCGGGACCGAAGATGCCGGCCAGAGATGTCTGGCCTTGAATCGCCTGAGTCCTAAAATCGCCATATTGAGCTCGCGCGCCAAGGATTGTATTGTGGCCGGGTTGCTGGAAAATTTGCTGCGCTTCACCGGAATAAATGTCGAGGCGGTTTTTGAAGATTTCCTGTGCGGTGATGGCATCCACGCCGACCAAATTTCCGCTGGGTCGGAACGCAACAAAGGTAGGCTGCAAAGCATTTGTAAACGAAAAGTTATCCTCCAACCGCGCGCCGAAAATGAGCGTGTGCACTCCGGGCGCCCATTCGTGGTGATAACCGAGGCCGAGGACGGGTTCCTGACGTTCGTTAAAGCGAAAGGTTTGGCTGGCGCTGGCGGGATCGAAGTATTGCGCGAGGTCGCCGCCGGAGGTCCGATTGTATTGCATGAGGAAGAAAATGCTGTCCTGGGGGGTGGCTTGGGCCTTCAGGTTGAGCGAGAGGCCGCGCTGGCTGATGTCCTCGTTGTGCCGCTGGCCGGGGTCGAAGCGATACTGGCCTTCGAAGCTGTAGTTAAAATTATCGAAGGTCCCGTATTGCGCGCCGTTCTCCGCCCACGCGCCGCGGCTCAGATATTCCGTGCTCGAAACGACGCCGATGTGGTTCTGCTCAAACAGCCGCGAGTATTCCTGTTGCGAAATGGCGGGTGACAGCGGGCCGGCGCCGACGGGAGCGAGGAGATTGGCGAGCAAAAATTCCGCTTCGGTCGGGGTTTCGTAGCGAAGGTTGATCAGGTTCGGATCGGCAAGCTGGTAATAGCTGTTCGCGAGAAAAAGATGCGCGGAGTAATTGCCGTAATCGTAGTTCACGGCGCGCGCGGCTTCGCGCTGGGCCACTTCCGGCATGCCGGCGTCGCGATACATGCCGGCCAGGTTGGCGCTGCGGATGGCCTGGTCCTGGTCGAGCAACAATTGCGAACGATAGACACTGCGGTTGTTGTTCAGCTCCGCGGATTTTTCCAGGTCGCGAATGGCTTGATTGACCCGGTTATTTTCCTGATTGATAACGGCGGAGTAAAGGAACGCGGTTGGGTCGTTCGGATCCAAACTCTTGGCCAGGCGAAGCTCGTTGGTGGCGTGGGTGAAATCGCCGACATTGCCGTAGGCTTTGCCGAGGTAGCTGCGGAGAATGGCCCGTTGCGGTTCCAGCGCGGCGGCCACCAGCAGGTCCCCTCGCCCATCTCGATCATCGCGGAGGTGGATGCGGCAAAGGCCGCGCCCAAGCCAGGCGTTGGCGAGCGCGGAATCCGTGGCAATGGCGCGGTCAAACCACTTCAGCGCCTGGCGGGTCCTGCCCCGGGCGGCCAGCAGAAAACCTTTGAGCGCGAGCGCCTGGGCGTTGCGCGGCGCGAGCGCGAGACTTTTTTCGAGCGCATCGGACGCGGCTCTGGTATGGCCGAAACTGAATTCCAATTCCGCGACGCGTGCCCAGGCGAAACCGAGTTGCGGTGATTGGGCGGCGGCTTGTTTGGCGGACTGCAACGCCAGCGCGAGCGACGCTTTCCGGTCCCCGCGCGATTGCTGGTAATAAGAGTCAGCCATGAATTCCGTCGTGAGCCGCGGCGCGGGCGCGGAGCTGGTCGTGTTTTTGACGGCGGCGATCAATTGCCGCAACGCTGCCGCAAGGCGTTGCGGGCGCGATGTGGCGTCGCTGGTTGAAAGTGAACCGAGGGTGGATTCGGCTTTGTCGACTTCTCCGACGCTCAGCAGCAAGGCCGCGTAATAAATTTTTTCCGCATCGGAACCGGTCTCGCGGGCGGCGGGATATTTGGCGAGCGCGGCGAGCAAATCGCCGGCGCGGTAGGCGTCCAGCGACTCAGCCAGCGCTTTCTGTTCATCGGCGCCGAGCGACAGATCGGCCGGATCCAGCACGGCCGGATAATAGAAGCACCATTGCAGAAGATTATTGGCAATGAAACCCGCGGTGCGCCTGGGCGGCTGGCCGAGGTCGGCCACGGCTTGATCACCATTGGTCAGGACGAGGGTTCCCTGCTCGTTCCCAAACCGGACTTTGCCGTCAATCAATGAGAGCGTGGTGCGATCGGCATCGTTGACAGCAAGGACGAATTCAGTTCCTTCGATGCCCGCGACCGCGCCGCGAGTGATCACGCGAATGCGTCCGGGTTTGTCGCGATGAAAAAATGAAATGACACCGCGGACGAGGTGCAGTCCGGGTTGGGCGTCGGCGGCATCGGGTGGGAGGACTTCGAGTTCCGTGGAAGCGCCAAAGGGCACGACGCTTTCATCGGCCCAACGAAGGGCGACGCGGCTGTTGGCGCCGGTGCGCAGGCGGTCGTGGGGGTAAAGGACCTGGTTGGTTTGCGTGAGCACCCAGGTGGTCGCACCGGCGGGCGAGATTTCCACCGTGCCCTGAAGCTCAACGATGCGGATCTGGTTGGTGTTTCTGGAAGTCGTGAGGGGCTGCGCGGAAGCGGCAAATACGGCAAAAACAAGCCCCACGAACAAAGAAATACCCGCCAGCGTTCTCCCGCCGAGTTTTTGATCCTGATTCAAATTGCCTTCAGATTGCCTGTTTGGATTATGGTGGCGGACAGAGGCCCGCCGGACGTACGCCCAAGAGACTTCCAAAGACAAGCAAACTTCGAGCCAGATTTCAACCTCTTTCGTCACATTCTATTTGCCAACTTTAACGGGAGAAAGCATTACTTGGATTGTGCAACAGCCTGAAGATGAGTTCATTCCCACCCGCGCGACGCTGATCAACCGCCTCAAAAATTGGCAGGACCAGGCGAGTTGGCAGGATTTTTTTGACACCTATTGGAAGCTGATTTACGGCTTGGCGCGCAAATTCGGGCTGAACGAGGAGGACGCGCAGGACGTAGTCCAGGAAACGCTGGTGTCGGTGGCGAATCACATGCCGAATTTCAAATACGATCCGACGCTGGGGTCGTTCAAGGCGTGGCTCAGGCAGTTGATTCGCTGGCGGGTATCCGACCTTCTTCGCAAGCGCGGCGGCGCGAACACGGTGCCGATACAGGGCGAATCTGACAACGGTGGCGAGGAATCGTTCGCGCTGAGGGAGCTGCCAGACAAGGCCGGCCATACGCTGGACGAATTTTACGAGCAGGAATGGCAGAAAAACATCCTCGATGCCGCCATCGACCGGGTAAAGCGCAAGATGGACCCGCAAAAATACCAGGTGTTCGATTTTTACGTGAACAAGGAGTGGGCGCCGGAAAAAGTCGCGGCGGCGTTCAATATTTCAGTGGAGCAGGTTTATCTCGCCAAACATCGCATCACGGAAATGATCAAGGCGGAGGCGAAGCGGTTGGAGAATGAGATGCTCTGAATTTTCCATAATGGCGTGAGCGTATCGCCGCAAGTCCGTCTTCGCACGGGCGAGACGCCCGTGCCCACTACCCGTTACATGTGGGCGATGATGTTATCGCCGAATTGGCTGCACTTGATTTCCGTGGCGCCTTCCATCTGCCGGGCGAAATCGTAGGTGACGCGCTTGGAACCAATCGCGCCATTCAAGCCTTTGAGAATGCGGTCCGCGGCTTCCACCCATCCCAGGTAGCGGAACATCATTTCACCGCTGAGCACCACTGAGCCTGGGTTCACTCTGTCCTGATTCGCGTATTTGGGCGCGGTGCCGTGCGTGGCTTCGAAGATGGCGTGGCCGGAGATGTAATTGATGTTCCCGCCGGGCGCGATGCCGATGCCGCCGACCTGCGCGGCGAGCGCGTCGCTCAAATAATCGCCGTTGAGGTTCAGCGTGGCGATGACGTCGAATTCCTCTGGGCGCGTGAGCACTTGCTGGAGCGTGATGTCGGCAATGGAATCCTTGATGACGATGCCGGCACCGGGTTTGCCTTCGGGAATTTTGCACCACGGACCGCCGTCGATTTCCACCGCGCCGAAATATTTTTTGGCCGTCTCATAGCCCCAATCGCGGAAACTGCCTTCCGTGAATTTCATGATGTTGCCCTTGTGAACCAGCGTCACGCTCTTCCGGTTGAATTTGATCGCGTAACCGATGGCGCTGTGGATGAGGCGCACGCTGCCGGAATAGCTGACGGGCTTGATGCCGACGCCGACTTTGACGTCAGCCGGAAAATCCTTCACGCCGACGGCTTTCCAGAATTCCTCGGCTTTGGCCTTGGTGCCGAAGCGGATTTTGTCGAATTGCTTGGGAAAATCCTTCGCCAGAAAATCGAGCACCTTCTGAGCCTCGGGCGTGCCGGCGGCGTATTCGATGCCGGCATAAATGTCCTCGGTGTTTTCGCGGAAGATGACCATGTCCACTTTTTCCGGATGTTTCACGGGGGACGGGACGCCTTTGAACCATTGCACCGGGCGCAGGCAGACGTAGAGGTCCAGCATCTGGCGCAGAGCGACGTTCAACGAGCGGATGCCGCCGCCGACGGGCGTGGTCAACGGGCCTTTGATGCCGACCAGATATTCCTTGAACGCCTGGACGGTATCGTCGGGGAGCCAGTTGTCGAATTTGTTCTTGGCGGCTTCGCCGGCGAACACCTCGAACCAGGAAACCTTTCGTTTGCCGCCGTAGGCTTTTTGCACCGCGGCTTCGAACACGCGCACGCTGGCCGCCCAGATGTCCGGACCCGTGCCATCGCCACGGATGAAGGGAATGATGGGATTTTCCGGGACGTTGAGCTTGCCGTTCTGGATGGAAATTTTCCCGCCGGCGGGCGGAGTGATGTCTTTATAGGCCATGGTCGAAATTTCGATTTAAAATTGACGCAATAATGCGGCTGAGAGGAAACGGCGGAATGACGGGGAAATCAAGGAAAGAAAATGGAGCTAACCGCCACCGAACAATTCACGAATATCCCGCGCACCATGCAAAATCCGAACGACTTCGATGCCGGTGTGAACTGACCGATAGAAAATAACGTAGTTGCCAACTGGAAAACCACGAAGATTTGGCAACAATTCAGAGCGAGTCCGTCCGATGCCCGGAAATTCTGAAAGCAAGGAGCACTTCTCGCGGATTAAGATTACTGTTCTAGCAGCAGCATCTGGATTGTCTCGAGAGATGTACTCCTCGATTTCATCCAAGTCGCGAACTGCTTGAGACGAAAGCCGCAGCCGGCTCATGCTTTTGGACGTGGACGCCTTTGATTTCGCTCAAGTAAACGATCAAACACTTCTTGACCGTCAGCCATTTCACCCCGAGCAATTTGGTCCAAGCCGATTTGAAGATCTTTCCGCAACTCAGCCAACTTCGTTTCGTACTCTTCCTTCGCTTGAATTAGTTTTAGGCCCTCATCCAGGACTTTCTCAGGCGACGAATACCCGATCTTGTTCATCCGTTCGGCGATGAACTTTTCCTGCTCCGGTGTCAGCGTGACTGTCATGGACGAATTATATCAAAATCTTTACGCCACTTCAATGAGCCTTCCTTCTTTGGAAACTTCGGAGAATTGGGCTTTCACTTTGGAAATGATGTTTTCGATGGTCAGGCCGTGACGTTTGCGCAGCACGTCCTGGCTGGAGGCGTGTTCGATGAATTGGTCGGGCCAGCCAATGCGAACGACGGGCGTGGTGACGTTTTTCTCGCTGAAAAGTTCGAGCACGGCGGAACCGTAGCCGCCCATGAGCGCGTGGTCTTCGAGCGTCACGACCAGGTCGGCGGCTTTGCCGAAAAATTCGTGCACGCCGGCATCGAGGGGTTTCGTGAAGCGCGGATTGATGACGGCGCAATCAAAGCCTTCGTTGAGAAGTTGCGCGGCGGCTTTGCGGGCCATGGAGTTGAGATTGCCGAGGCCGAACAGCGCGACTTTGCGTTTGCCGGTGTTGGAAAAATTCTGCACGACTTCGGCTTTGCCGATTTCCAGCAGCTTGGGTTGGTCTTTGATCGGGACGCCCTCGGCTGTGCCGCGCGGATAACGGATGAAGACCGGATGATTTTCGTGCGAAGCGGTAAACATCATGTCCGCCAATTCGTCCTCATCCTTCGGTGCCATCGCGATGACGTTCGGGAGGCAGCGCAGATAGGCGATGTCGAACAAACCGTGATGCGTGGGGCCGTCGTTCGCGGAAAGGCCGGCGCGGTCCATGCAGAAAATGACGGGCAAATCCTGGAGGCAAATATCGTGATGAATGCAATCGTAGGCGCGTTGGAGGAAGGTCGAATAAATCGCGACGACGGGATGGAAACCCATCGTGGCCATGCCGGCGGCAAAAATGACGCCATGCTCTTCAGCAATGCCGACGTCGAAATAACGGTCGGGCATGGCTTTCTCCAGATGTTTCATGCCGGTGCCGCTGGGCATCGCGGCGGTGATGCCGACGAGCGTGTTATTTTTCTCGCACAACTTCACGAGCGTCTTGCCCATCACGTCCTGATAGGCGGGCGGCGAACCCGCTTTAGCCGGCAAGGAATCACCGGTGCGGATGTCGTAGGGGCCGGTGCCGTGGAATTTTTCCGGCGATTTCAGCGCGGCATCGAAGCCTTTGCCTTTTTGCGTCAGGATGTGAATGACGATCGGATGATCGCAAGTCTTGGCAAATTCGAGCGTGCTGATGAGCAACGGCAAATCGTGGCCGTCAATCGGGCCGAGATAACGAACGCCCATTTCCTCGAACAACACGGGGCTGCCGAAGCCGCCGCGGCCATCGGAATCGATCGTGCTGCCCTTCTGACGCAGGCCGACGTCATTGATGGCGCCCTTGAAGCCTTCCTCGGCTTTGTGGGCGAGCTTGAGGGCGAGTTCGCCTTTGGGCAGGCGGCGCAGGAAGCTTTGAAAATCCTTTGCGATTTTGTTATAGGACGGATGCGTGATGAGTTTGCTGAGATAATTCGCAATCGCGCCCACGTTTTTGGCAATGCTCCATTCGTTGTCGTTGAGAATGCCGATGAACTTCTTGGTCGTGTGAGCAATATTATTGAGCGCTTCGAAGGAAATGCCATTGGTCAATGCGGCATCACCGAAGATGCAGACGACGTTTTCGTTGGTGCCCTTTTTGTCGCGCGCGGCGGCCATGCCGAGAGCGGCGGAGAGCGCGGTGCCGGCGTGGCCTGCACCGTAGCAATCGTGCGGGCTTTCGGTGCGCAACGCGAAACCGTTCAAGCCGTCCGTGGTGCGGATGGTATTGAAACGATTTCGACGGCCGGTGAGCAGCTTGTGGACATAAACCTGGTGGCTGACGTCCCAGACGAACTTGTCCTTGGGAGTCTCGAAAACGCGGTGCAAGGCGAGGGTCAGTTCGACCACGCCGAGGTTCGGCCCAAGATGTCCGCCATTTTTGGACAGAACTGTAATCAACTCGTACCGGATTTCCTCGCCAAGCTGGCGGAGTTGGTCGAGCGACAGTTTTTTGATGTCCTTGGGTGCATCAACCATTTCCAGGATACCACTCATATTTAGTCTTCTGATAGTTCCGACGGGGCGGGTTTCAGTTTGAGTTCACCCGCTGCATTTTTTTCCAACTGTTGAATCTTCAGTTCCGCTTCGGCCAGTTTGGCGCGGCAAATTTGCGCCAGGCGCGTGCCTTCCTCGTAGCGAGCCAGCAGCGCTTCCAAAGGCAAATCCTCTGATTCCATTGCATCGACAATGGATTCCAGCTTCTTCAGCGCTTCTTCAAATGGGACGTTGCCGTTCTTGGCCGCTTCGTTGGGCCGGGCGGACTTCGACATGCCGAAAACTTAAGTGAAGAGCGGCGTTTAGTCTAGTTTGGAGTGAATATCCCACGAAGGCATCTCCCAGATCCCTAATTCGCCGGTTTGCAGGCGACAATGGATGTTGCGCAACCGAAAAAGTGCGAATTGATCCGGACCTGAAACCCATTCCGCCGAAAGTGTTCCGCGGCATTCCTGCAGGATCCGAATGCCTCCGTGTAAACGCCCAGCATTTTATAGCATTCGATATCTTTTAAAAAAACACGGCCGACCAATGGAATGACTACTTTCAGATAAAACAGATAGGGAACGCGGAGGAGCGCGGCACCGGGAACGCTGATTTCAAGAAGGGAACAGCTTCCTCCTTTCCGCAACACACGGTGAATCTCCAGCGCGAAGCGATTTAATGAAGCATCGTTCAAGGTTTTTAAACCGAAGGCGGAAATCACGAAATCAATCGACTCTTCGGCAAGGTTCAAAGAAAGCGCATTCTCGCAGGAAATCGTCAGGTCCAGGTCCGACAAACGCGGCAAGCGCGCTCGTTGCCGCTCACACATGACACGGGAAAAGTCGACAGAAAGAATTTTGCCTTTCGGCTCAATCCGCCGTTTCAGATAAGCCCAACATTCTCCGGAGCCGGCCATCAAGTCCGCGACAATCGCGCCTTTCGAAATGGAAAGATTGCGAACACATTGGGCACGCCAGATTTCGGAAAAGCCGAAGGAGGAAATCCGGTTCACGATGTCATACGACGGCCCCATCCGGTCGAAGAGGCGGGCGACGTATTCTTCATCGTAATTCGGCCGCACTGGGTTCTGAATAATTACGGCAGGTTTGCGGCTTCCTTCTCGCGCGCAGCGTTGCCGCAACTGCAGCCATTTTCTTCCTGGTCACTAAAACCGTGGTGATCCCAGCTTGGATCCAGGCCGAGGTCTGTGAGCATCTGCAGGTCCTTTTCGACGGGTTGATTGAGGGTGGTCAGGTAATTTCCCACCATCAGCGCGCTAGCACCGGCCATGAAGATCATGCTTTGCATGTCGCGCAGGTTCACGGTGCGGCCGCCGGCAACCATGATTTCCTGCCGCGGCAAAATCAGCCGGAAGCACGCAATGGTTTTCAAAATTTCCAACGGCGCCAGCGGCGGATTGTTTGCGAAGGGTGTGCCGGGAATGGGATTGAGAATGTTCACCGGCACCACATTCGCGCCGATTTCCTTGAGCGAGAAGGCGAGGTCGCAACGGTCTTCGCGCGTTTCGCCCATGCCGATGATGCCGCCGGAACAAATTTTGATGCCGGCCTTTTTCAGGTAGCCAATCGTTTCCAGCCGGTCGTCGAAGGTGTGCGTGGTGCAGGTCTTTGGGAAAAAGCGGCGGGAGCTTTCGAGGTTGTGGCCGTAGCATTCCAGGCCCGCTTCTTTCAAACGATCGGCGACGCGCTGGTTTTTGATGATGCCGAGCGAGGCGTCCGGGCGAGTTTTGCCGCTGGCTTTCAAATCGCGGATGCGGTCGCAGACTTCGTCGAGCATGGGGCCTTCGTTGAGGCCTTTCCACGCAGCGACGAGGCCCACGGCAGTGACGGCGTTTTTGTTGGCTTCATCGGCGGCTTCGAGCACGGGTTCGGGATCCACGAAGCCGTATTTCGGCGAGCCGGTCTGGTAAAAGGAGGATTGGGCGCAGAAGCTGCAATTCTCCGAGCACGCGCCAGCCTTGGCATTGACGATGGAGCAAAGGTGAATCTTATTGCCCTTGAACTGTTCGCGCACGCGATTGGCCCAGGACAGCAAATCGTAAATGTCGGCGGAGGACTCCAGATTAAAAAGCCAGAGCGCCTCGTCGCGATTGAGCTGGCCGCCATCCAAAACGCGCTGGCCGAGCTCGGCGAAGCGGGCATGATTTGTCACGTCAACCAAGGTAGCAGTCATGGTTGACAGCATAGCGTCGGGGAAAAATTGCGCAAGGACGTTGGACAACCAAGTGAAAGAGCCGTAGAGATCCAGCACGCCGATGCAGGGCAACTATTCAGAGCGTCTGGCGGGGCGGCTCGGGTTCGTGGAGGACGGGCAAAATGATATCGTAACGTGGTTCCTCGAATTTCAGCACGAGTTGAACTCCGGAGATTTTATTGGCGACGCAGAAATCAATGGCCGTCGTGGAGGAGAGAAAATCCATCGCGATGTCAGGATCTGGGTCCCATCCATTGATGTCCCTAAAATATAAACCCGTATCCTTCTGCTGAAGGAGAATTCTCATATGCAAGCCCTTTGAAACCACGTGCCGACGAGGATAGGCAGGCTCGGACGGCACAAGCAACATCAAACTGGCGGAGAATCAATCTGCGGAGGGCGCCTCTCAAAAATAGACGAGTTAGATATATGGGATAGGCTTTATTTTGCAGGCATTTCATTAACACCCTGCTTTAGCTGGGTGCCGGCTAAGCGTTTATCACGTTCTAACCGTTTTAATTAAGTTCATGCGTAGTTTGTGAAATACCCAGCTAAAACAGGGTGTTAATGAGAACGAATCATGCCGGCCATTTTTTGATATGCGCCCTCGCGCGGAGGAGCGCGGCATTGACGCCGCTTGAGCGTTCCAAAGAAAAAACCGCCTCCGTCAAGTGGACTGAAATCCGCGCCCGTTGCGCGGCAACTCAGCGCATCACCACACCGAGGATATTATGGCGGGGAATCGGGCCGTAGAAACGGCTGTCAAAGCTGTTGTTCCGATTATCTCCGAGCACAAAGTAATCATCCTTCCCGCACGACACCGTGCTGTCCTGGATTTTGTCCGGAGTAAAGGTTTTGACGCCGTCGAGCAGATAAGGTTCGGACAATTCCTTGCCGTTCACGAGCAGGTGGCCGTTTTTAAATTCCACAACTTCACCGGGGAGCGCCACGACGCGTTTCACGCAATAGGCGCCGTCCGTGGGGTCCCTGAGGACGACAATTTCGCCGCGGCGGGGTGCGCGAAGGTCATAAATCCAACGGTTAAGAAAATAGCGATCGGTATCGTGCAGCGTGGGCCACATGCTGGCGCCGACGACTTCCACGGATTGCAGGACGTAGCGGCTGATCAGGAAATAGCTGGCGGTGGCCAGGACCGCCACGACGACGCATTGGCCGACTTGCTTGAGAGCGGAATTGACGCGCCCGGGCGTGGGGGTGTGAGGACAGTTGTGCGCGGATCCAACAGTTTGGTCGATCGTCAAAGACTCGGCATTCATTCTTACGACTCTGGTTGCCTGTTGAGCGAAATCATGCGCGAGATTCAGCCCCGAAACAATTGGGGTAAATTACGCAAAATCGAATTGGGAAAATTACGGAAGCATGCTTACTGGCCAAGTACCAATAACAAAACAGGGAAATGGCGGCGCCGATTTATCGCGGCGGCCGGTTGGGCGCCGCTCTCCATTTTGATATGGGCTCTTATCCTTTTTTACCCTTGGTGCTGCCATTGGAATCGGCGGGCAAAACCGTGATGATGGCCTCGCGCAAATGCTCCAATAGGAATGGCTTGCTAACCAGAAAATCAACGCCGGGCATTTTTTTGCCGGAGGATTGCAGCATTTCCGCGTACGCCGTAATCATGATAATGGGCTGATGAGGCGAGCGCGCCTTGATGGCGGTGGCCAGTTCATCCCCTTTCATTCCGGGCATCGCGAAATCGGTGATGACCAGGTCAAAGCTGCCCTTGTCAAAAACGGAGAGCGCCTCTTTGGCATCATTCGCCGTGACGACGTCGTGGCCGTCGAATGCGAGCATCATTTTGACGGCATCGCACACGAACGGTTCGTCGTCGACCACGAGAATTCTCTTTTTAGGGGGCCGCATCGGAAAAGGGCATCATAATCAGAGGGGATGGGAACGCCAGAATTTTATTAGGACAAACTGTTCACAGTGTGCATCGGGCGAGTACCCCCGGAACGACAGACCGATTTTCGTTTCAACCGATGTTTGCCGTCTTCAATACCCGCATTTATAGGGTTTTATACAAAATGCTTCTCGCGAAGTTTATGGGGTAAACCGCATCCGGGGGGTACTATCCAGATGCACACCTGTTCACAGCTATTCACAACCGCGTGCTGACGCGAGGCTTGGTGCTTGGAGGTTCTCTGGAGCTTGGATCTTGCGTTTTTGGAGCTTTTATTTGGAGCTTTTAATTAGCGGCTCCATCCAGGCAGTTGCGGACGGTGACGGCGAGCTTTTGGGGATCGTATGGTTTTTGCAAATAATGCAGGCCGCGTTGGAGGACGAAATCCTTGCCGACGACATCGGCGGTGTAGCCGCTGGTGAAGATAACCTTCAGCTTCGGTTTCTCCGCCCACAATTTTTCGGCCAGCTCACGGCCGTTCAGGTGGTCGGGCATGACGAGGTCGGTGAGAAGCAGGTCAATTTTCTTTTTGTTGTTCTGCCAGACATTCAGCGCCTGCACGCCGGATTCGGCCTGAAGAATTTCGTAACCGTGCCCGCCAAGGACGCTGCAAACCAATTCACGCACGGCGATTTCATCCTCCACCACGAGGATGGTTTCATTGCCGCCGCGAACGCGCTGGGGCGCGGTTTTTGTGCCGGTCGGCGCGGTCTGTTCGTCGGCGGCCGGCAAAAAGACGCGGAAGGTTGATCCTTTGCCCGATTCACTTTCCACCTCCACCCAGCCCTGATGCTGGTTGACGATCCCGTAAACGGTGGCGAGGCCCAGGCCGGTGCCTTTGCCGACCTCTTTGGTGGTGAAGAACGGTTCAAAAATACGCCGCAGATTTTCCGGGTCGATGCCGCAACCGGTATCCGTGACGGCAAGGGAAAAGAAATCTCCCGCCCGCGCTTCCGGCTGGTATGAACGGTGGCTGGAATCAATTTTCGCCGGGCCAATTTTGATGGCCAGTTTGCCGCCCTTGGGCATGGCATCGCGGGCGTTGACCACCAGGTTCAAGAGAACCTGCTCCATCATGCTGGCGTCGGCTTTGATGAAGGCGGGTTCGGTCCAGTAATTCAATTGCAGGGCGATGTCTTCGCCGAGAATTCGCCCAAGCATCATGGTCATGTTGCTGACGACCTGGTTCAAATCGAGCCGGCGGGGCTGCATGACCTGGCGGCGGCTGAAGGTAAGCAACTGGCGCGTCAAGCCGGTGGCGCGTTCGGCGGCCTGGGCGATTTGCTGGGCGGAATGCGCGGCCTTTTGGGCCAGGGTCTTGTCCACCAGCAACAGCGAGGCATGGCCGTGAATGACGGTGAGGATATTATTGAAATCGTGCGCCACGCCGCCCGCCAACTGGCCGATGGCCTCCATTTTTTGCGATTGCCGCAATTGTTCGCCGAGCTGGCGGCGCTCGGTGATGTCCATCACAATGCCCACCATTTGCACGGGGTTTCCGTTGGCGTCCGTCACCATCTCGCCGCGCTGGCGCACATGACGGTCCTGGCCGCCAGGCAAAACGATCCGGTGTTCCAGGTCATAGGTTTCGCCCTTTTTCAATGCCTCAAGGAAGGCATTCATGACGCGGGAACGGTCTTCAGGATGGACGGCATTGAAATAAAGCTCGTTGGTGACGGCGACCTGCTGCGGTTCGTATCCGAAGATGCGATAGGTTTCATCCGACCAGCGCAGAACATTGGAGGCGACGTCCTGCAGGCTTTTGAGGTCCATTTCCCAACTGCCCAGATGCGCGATACGTTGCGCGGCGGCGAGGCTGGCTTCGCTTTTCTCCAGGGCCTCGGCGGCGCGTTTGCGCTCGGTGATGTCGTGCGCCATGACCAACACGCCCGCGCGACCGCGAAACGCCAGCCGCGACCATTTGATTTCGACATCGATCTCCTCGCCGTCTTTCTTAACGTGCCGCCACAAGCCGGCGCGCCCGAAGGCGGTGTCGGGATGGTTCTTTATGATCTCATTGATGAATTTGACGTAGCGCTCGGTTTCATCGCTGGGGCGGAGCGAGCGGCCGTTCATGGCCAGGAACTCCTCGCGGGAATAGCCGTAGTGCTGGACGGCTGCCTCGTTGACTTCAAGGATTTGCAGGGTCTCCACATCCATCACCCACATGGGCGTGGGGCTGCCTTCAAAAATCATCCGGTACTGCTTCTCGCCCTGGCGCAACTCGGCTTCGGCGCGTTTGCGGTCGCTGATGTCGCGCGTGTTGAGCACCACGCCGGCGATTTCCGGGTCCATTAACCGGTTCTGGCCGACGACTTCGAGATGGGTCCATGTGCCGTCCTGGCGGCGGCAGCGGAATTCGTGAGTAATAATGTCGTCTGGATTTTCAAGGGCATGTTTAAAGGCCCCGAGGACGCCGGCAATATCCTCTTCGTGCACGAGGGCGAAAGCGCTTTGGCCAGCGACATCCTTCGGTTCGAAGGCGAGGACTTTTTTCAGCGAAGGGCTGTTGTAAAGGAAGAGACCCTCGCTGCTAAGAATGGTCAGCACATCGAGCGAATGTTCGGTGAGTGTCCGGAAGTATTTTTCGCGGCGCACCAGTTCGGTCTCGATGCGTTTGCGATGGGCCCGTTCCTCGGCTTCTTTGACGGCGCGGCGAATGGCGGGCACGAGGCGTTCCAGTTTATTTTTGAGCACGTAATCCGTCGCGCCGCAGCGAAGGCATTCAATGGCGGCGTGTTCTCCAATGGTGCCGGAGATCATGACGAACGGGGTGTGCGGATCTTTTTCCCGGAGCGCGTTCAAGGCTTGCAGGCCGTTGCAGGTGGGCAGGGAGTAATCGGCGAAGATGATGTCGTAGGAGTTGTCGGTGACGGCTTTGAGAAATTCCTGAAAGCTCTGCGTGGATGTCGTTTCGGCGGGCAGCCCTTCCTGACGCAGCAGGTCCGAGACGAGCGAGACGAAATCAGGATCATCCTCCAAATGTAAGATACGCAACGGCCTTTCCATACCATCAATTTTTTATTATTGAACCCGCAAAACCAAGCAACACAAGTGCCAAAATCGAAGTTTATGCCCTGCCCCTTCCAATTGAAATTCAAAAGTTTGGAGCGGAAAAAAGCGGGGGTGGGAGACAAAAATCTTCAAACGTTGAAAATGGCCAATAAAAGGCGGGGGTGTTTCCATGAAACGCATAGACGCACGGGCCCATTGGATCAATTGCGGCGGAATCGCTTTAGTTGGAGCGCGGCTGTGCTGAAAGCCAGCCGCAGCAATGCTCGCGGTACAAACGTCATGGCCAATTTGCAAGCCTTCTGCCTGGCAACCTTGCTGCGGCTGGTCTTTGACACAGCCGCCCTCCATTTTTGAAGAATTTGTCTTGCATCAAAAGGCGGGTTGCTGCGGTGAGTCAAAAAATAAAGCACTTTTAAGACACGCTTCGGTGCACTTAAATCTTTACAGCGAGAAAACCACCCATGGACAGGAATTATTTGTATTCATTCGTGTCCATTCGTGGTTGTGATTGTACAGCCATGATGGTGACACCACGCTGGCGGCCGAGACTGCCGCGCTACCTTGGGGTGAGTCGGATATTGACACGAGTGGCCGTGAGGCCGATGTTTTTTGTAGCCGAAAGGAGTTTTTATGAAGCCGTTATTGATAGTGCCTATATTATTCGCGGCGGCCGTTCTTCATGCGCAAACAATGTCGCCGGATACCTCCATGAGCGCGCAAATTGAGCGTCAGTTGAGGCAATTGCCGCCAGGCCAGGAGTTGCTGGCGCCGATACCGGTGAAAGCCAATGAGATAAAAGCAGGCCCGGTGACGTATAGCGGCATCTTTGTAGAACTCATCAAGGCTGATCAACCGCTGCAACTGATCAATCCAGCGGCTCCGGCGGAGTACGGTTCCAGCGAAGATAATACGGTCATTAACCCGATGACGGGCCGTGGCGACGGGTTGAAATTATTTTCGATTGGGTTTTAAACGAGCGCAGGTTCGCCGTTGACAATCGCCGTCGTTCCGGTAGCTTGGCGCGCTCTAACAACGAGACCCGAACGATTGTTTTTATATGCCGAATACGAAATCAGCCGAACGCCGGATGAGAAATAGCGCCCGCAAGCGCCTTCACAACCGCAGCATCAAATCCAGCCTGCATCAGTTGGAGAAGAAATACGTCGCGTTGCTCACCTCCGGAAAAAAAGAGGATGCGACGCAGACGCTGCGCGCGGTGAGTTCCGCTTTTGACAAGGCCGCCAAGACGGGGGTGATCCATAAGGCCACCGCGGATCGCAAGAAGTCACGCTTGAGCGCGCGGTTGAATGCAGTTGCCGCGAAGTAGTTTCGCCGCTCATCCGTTTCGATTTGTGTTCGCCCTCACTCCGGTTTTGGCCGGGGCGAGGGTGAATTTTTTTATAGGTCGATGTGCGGCTGTGCGCAATAGGAATTAACGCTAAGGCGCAAAGTTGGGCGCATCTCATTTTTTGAGCACCCTGTATTTCTTAGGAAATACGGTATCTTTTCGTGCCAATTTTGGCGGTTTTGTCACCCGTTTCTTTTGAAATCAGGGATTTTCGGGAAATGTGTACAA